>Ga0209812_10000002_pt1 | contig 261590 bp, 207 predicted proteins | sample JI71714BDNA_FD_187502 | JGI IMG/M metagenome (GOLD analysis project Ga0209812, IMG submission 187502) | Wastewater effluent complex algal communities from Wisconsin, to seasonally profile nutrient transformation and Carbon sequestration -... | ecosystem: Engineered > WWTP > Effluent > Algae... | reverse complement strand
CTGTAGGGTAGGCATCCTGCCTGCCATTGCACTGTAGGGTAGGCATCCTGCCTGCCATTGCACTGTAGGGTAGGCATCCTGCCTGCCATTGCACTGTAGGGTAGGCATCCTGCCTGCCATTGCTCCGATTTTTAGTAGATGTCTAAAGCAGGCAAGATGCCTGCACTACTTTATTAATTTTTCATTCCTTAATCAAGAGCCGTATCGCGCTCTGTTATTCGGGTAAATTACCAAAACGATCGCGATACTGAGCCAATAAAGACTCTAAGTTTGCGGCGCGTTGACGTTCGACTTCCAACTGTTGCTGAGTTTCATCAAGTGCAGTGGCTAAATCTTGAGGCATCAACAATTTTTCCCCGGTATCTTCCCGATAAAAACTGATTAATTGCTCCTGCACTTCTAAACGTAATCCTAATACCTCACTGCGAGTTTCTCTCATTAATTGATAATCTTGTCCTACCAGACGATAGCCTTTTAACCGTTCTTCAAGCCATTCCCCTCTGGGATCAAATAACCAATATTCCTCTACTCCCAATTGGGCATAAAGCCTTTTCTTAAATTCCTGATCTACATTTTTTGTCGAGGCTGATGTCATCTCAAAAATGACTCTCGGTACTTCCCTTTCTTCCCAGGTTTTATAATTATCTCTCCCTCCGGGTTCTACATTGAAAATTACCATGACATCCGGGGCTACTTTCGCTCTAGGATTTCCTTGGATATAATAAAGAAATTGATTTGCTAAGACGGTAGCCTGTTGTCCAAATAGGTATTGTTTCAATACCTCTAATGTGGTGATAATCGCGATGAAATGGCTGTAAGTTTCTGCCACGGGTTTTCCATCCCCACTCGGATAAACAACTTCTTTCGGGGCGACTGTTTTTATCAGTGTTGTCATTTTCGGTTCTGCCTCCTTTTCCCCTGAAAGTAGTCAAGATGCGCGATCGGCCTGACTACTACTTATATCTGTTGATTATAGCATCAAATTACGACAAGACATCGGCCCAAAATCACGTCAAAGGCAGGCAAGATGCCTACCCTACAGTCGTTTTTGGAGATATCTATACAGAAGAAGCCGATCGCGTTGTTTTTGTGTCTCGTTGAGTGGGAAATCCGAAACCGAGGATTGTGTTTATCAGACAAGAAAGAGAGCTAATTTGAGGCGGAGATGGTAGTGTTCAATGTCGAGAGCGTCAATGTCCGGGTAGCCCCAGGCGCGATCGTGTTTTCTCTTAACAATAGAGTCTTAATAATAGAGAGCGCGATCGCGACAAATGACAACCGCCTACTCCCATCGCGAGCAGGCCTGTTTCACCCGAAGGTTCAATTTTCGTTGGAGCCCTGTGGTTGAGCCAATATTCCTCTTTCCAAAGCCTCTGCGAGTAGCTAAAACAGGAGTTTTTAATAATTAATTCCTGGCTTCAAGAGCCGGAATTATCGTCTGAAAAATTTACGGCACAAGGGTTAGAGAGGTTGAGAAATTTTCGCGTGAAACAGCCCTGGTATCCTTCGATCACGATCGCGCTTAATTATCGGATAACTTTAGCAATCACACCAGCACCAACAGTACGCCCACCCTCACGAATGGCAAAACGTAGGCCATCCTCCAGCGCGATCGGGCCAATCAGGGTGACAACCATCTTGATATTATCCCCCGGCATCACCATCTCTACGCCTTCTGGTAGCTCAATAGTACCCGTCACGTCAGTAGTGCGGAAATAAAATTGTGGACGATAACCCTTGAAGAACGGAGTCTGACGACCCCCTTCGTCTTTGGATAGAATGTAAACTTCAGACTCGAATTGGGTGTGGGGTTTGATAGTACCTGGCTGGGCTAATACTTGACCGCGCTCTATATCTTCCCTCTTTATGCCTCGCAAAATCACGCCAACGTTCTCACCAGCACGACCTTCATCCAGTAACTTACGCAACAGTTCAACACCAGTACAAGTGGTCTTGGTGGTATCTTTGAGACCCACAATTTCTACTTCCTCACCGACTTTGATGATCCCGCGTTCTATCTTCCCGGTTACGACAGTCCCACGACCAGCAATGGAATACACGTCTTGGATCGCCATCAAGAAAGGTTTATTAATGGCAGGCTCTGGTTCGTCAATATAGCTGTCCATGTAGCCGACCAGTTCTAGAATTTTCGCTTCCGATTCCGGGTCTCCTTCCAAGGCTTTCAACGCAGAACCCCGCACGACAGGCAGATCATCTCCTGGGAAATCGTATTCTGACAACAGTTCACGGACTTCCATCTCAGTCAGATCGAGCTGTTCTTGGTCATCTACTAGATCACACTTGTTTAAGAACACAATGATGTTTTTGATACCTGTCTGACGAGCCAGTAGAATATGTTCACGGGTCTGTGGCATTAGTCCATCAGTCGCGGCTACTACCAGGAGCGCACCGTCAGCACGGATAGCACCAGCAATCATATTCTTAACGTAGTCCGCGTGACCAGGGCAGTCCACATGGCTATAGGTACGAATCTCAGTGTTATATTCAATCTGCGAGATGTTTATTGTAATACCTCTAGCAGTCTTTTCAGGAGTCCGGTCGATTTGGTCGAAGCTATAAGAAGCATCACCACCAAAACGTTTTTGTAGTACATGACTGATGGCTGCGGTCAGTGTCGTTTTACCGTGATCGACGTGCCCGATTGTGGTCACGCTTAAGTGGGGACGTAAACCCTCTGATTCTGTCATACTAAGTCCCAGAAAATAACTTGACTTTGTATTTTAGCTTATCAGCAACCAGCCAGCTATATTGTTATCTATATCTATCTAGAAAATCGTTCCCAGACTCTACTTGGGAACGATTTTTGTTTAGAGTGTCCATTCTCATAACTGTCACCACAAGAGCAAGCCCGATTCCTAAACAATACCTTCGCTAAAATCCGACCTTCTGGGGTGGTATTTTTCATCGAGTTACTTGGGGGTCACGATTGAAAAATACCTTGCCAAAAACCCGGACATAGTTTTATGGGGGTACTTTCTCAAATCGATGTTTACTAATGGAATTAAAGAATATTAACCTATAGAAAAACCTCAGCAAACGGTCAAGAAAAAATAAAATTTTTTCATAGCAACCTTCAAGGTGAAAGTAGTTCTGTGAATTATCCCTAAATTATAACGATATGCTACTCTCACCCCAATTCATTAATTGCCCGCGGCAATTCTGCCACTTTTGCTTAAACGAAAAAGAGCGAAATAACCTAAATAAAGGAGATAAATTAATAACCCGGCTAATCCTAAAAAACCTAAAAATGGGACATGAGAATTGGAGTGAAACATCTCCTTGTAGCCCCAAGCCGGATCTAACCAAACTCGACAAGTCGCATCTTCCAATAATTGAGGCGTTCCCAGAAAGCCACATTTGAGAAAGAATAGTTGTCCCAGAAGCGCGATACCACTATAAACCGTAATAGCCCAACGCCAAGCCGTAAACACTAACTTTAAAGGAGAAGAAGCGCGATCGTTAATTTCCTCATTAATATCAATCCAAAACCAGAGAGAAAGAGGAATCAATAAATGAACAGAGAAAGCCGAAATAAAACTAATAGGTAGAGCCGCGATCATCAAATAAATATTAATCACAAACAAACTCGCTACCCGCAAATAAATAATTAAAAGACGGCAGAAATGTTCAGCCTTTTGCACAAAAGCCCAAATCAATAAAACCAGAGGAATAATAATAGTAAATAAAACCGCGACACGATAATCAAGCCAAACAAAAGGTTGAAACCAAGGAGAAGGCGAGATGGCCAAAAGAGAAGTTAACATTTTCCGATAAACTTAATTAAGGATCTTTGTAAAAAGGAAGCAACTGGAACTTAAGTGAAGTTTTCCAGTTGCTTACCTAGCCTTGAGAATATCAGCTTTTAGACTCCCTCAGCTAATTACGGATAGCCAAAATTCTAGTCCTCATAGATGCGGCACTCAGCCGCGTCGGGATTATCCGAACAATACTTTTCAAAGTTGCTCTGAGGTTGATTTTGTTTTTGGTGGGATGCTTCCGCTTGCAGTTCCTCAACGGCATCCCAAGCTGCGGCACATTCGGGGGAGTTGCCACCTTTAATATCGCAGACAGCCCGTGCTTGTTGAAGTTCGTCTTGAATTTTTTCTTGGATATTGCTCATGGATGTTATAGTCCTTGTCACTTTAGATCAGTCAGGAATCATTGCCTTCGATGAAACCTACCCAAAACTACCAAAATCCCATTGTAATGGAACATAGACAGTTTTGGCATTTAGTTCCTGCTTCAGAGAGTCCACTGCTTAACGCGTGTTGAAGTCTCTCACCTTGCCACCTTATGACAAGCGAACCAGTCCACAGTAGTATGGAAAACACTACCAGATCAGATATAGATCAAAGTGGAGTGTCCAAACTGTATTAATCTTTATTTTTTAAGATTCGGTCGCCCGAGATCCCTTAAAACAGTTGAGACAGATGGTACTAAGGATAGAAGCCTTTTCCCTCATAGGTTAACTTATTTGACAGTCCCACCCCCTTAGGGGATGGGATTCTTAAGAGATTTCGCTCTTAATACCCCTATTGCGAGGGTTCTTGGGCGCAATCCTTTTGCCATAAGGCGGTCTGCTATCCTAGTCTTACAACTAGCTCCTCAAGCGTGGACTTTCCCCCAGTCCGGGGGTAGGTTTTTCTGTCTTGTACTGACAAATCGATTCTAGCATGATTAAAAGTCCAAATGCCTGAGGGCGGCCAAAGCCACAGTGCCTATCGGGACCCCTTTGCCCCCCTCTGCTGGGGGGCAAATAACCAGGCTGTTTCATTCTCAAATTTGTTGATTTCTCAAAACCTTAACTGATCTTGGTTATCGCGGCTGTTTCTACCTAATATCTCAATTATGTGGAAATAAGACCGATTTCCTTTACAGGAAAAGACTTTGAGCGCGTGGTGATGTACATTTAACCCCGAGAATGCAACAGCCCTCGGGACAAAGGGGGGGCTTACGGCACGGCTAGTGTTTGTCAATTAACCTTATTAACATTATGAGTTTTAATATGTCCACAACAAAACCTATGCAGTGGGTGAGTGCCATCTCCACTCGCCCTTCACTGGAAGGGGCAGTAAAGGAAGTGATTGAACAAACCCAAAAAGTATTACAATCACCACCTGACTTGGGTTTAGTCTTTATCTCCTCCGCCTTTGCCAGTGAATATTCTCGCTTAATGCCCCTACTACAAGAACAACTTTCGGTTCCCGTACTTATCGGTTGCGCGGGTGGGGGGATCATTGGCATGAAATCCGGCGAATCAGAAGAAGTCGAAGGTTTACCCGCGTTGAGTCTCAGTTTAGCCCATCTCCCAGGGGTTGATATTAAAGCTTTTCATATCTGTGGGGATGACTTACCGGATTTAGATAGTCCCCCAGACACTTGGGTAGAATTGTTAGACGTACCCTCGGAGGATGAACCCCAATTTATTCTTTTAGCCGATCCTTTTTCTTCTCAAATCAATGATTTAATTCAAGGTTTGGATTTTGCTTACCCCAATGCGGCAAAAGTGGGGGGATTAGCCACTGCTTCTGGTATGGGAAGAGGGAGCGCGCTTTTTTGTAATTATCGCCTTTACCAAGAAGGGACTGTCGGTGTCGCGTTAAGTGGCAATCTGGTTTTAGATACCATTGTGGCCCAAGGATGTCGCCCCATTGGTTTTCCTTATCGAGTCACAGAGTCTGATCGTAATATTGTGATGGAGGTGGAAGAAGACTGGGAAACGGGAAGAAGTCGCAAACGTCCCCCTTTGGAGGCATTACGCGATTTAATTCAATCCCTCAGTGAAGAAGATCGACAATTAGCTCAAGATTCTCTTTTTGTGGGTGTCGTTAGAGATGAATTTAAGACAGACTTGGAATCGGGAGATTTTTTAATTCGCAATTTATTAGGAGTTGATCCCAAGGCTGGGGCTTTAGCCATTGGCGATCGCGTTCGTGCGGGCCAACGTATTCAATTTCACTTACGAGACTCCCGTACTTCGGAGGAAGATTTGGAAATGTTACTCAGACGTTATCAACGGGACAAAACTTTTATCTTGAATTCCACCAATGCCGGAGCGTTGATGTTTGCTTGTCTCGGACGAGGTGAAAATCTCTATGGAGAAGCTAATTTTGATTCTCGTTTATTTGGCCGTTACCTCAATAATATTCCTTTAGTGGGATTTTTCTGTAATGGCGAAATTGGTCCCGTGGGTGATACTACATTTCTACATGGTTATACCTCTGTCTTTGGCATTTGTCGTCAACCTTAAAGCGCGATCGCGCTACGGATCAGAATTTCCTTTATTTGGTTAGGAGTCAAGCTATGATTTGCACTTAACATCAAAGCCGCGACTCCTGCCACAAAAGGAGTTGCCATTGATGTACCACTGAGTTTTTTATACTGGTTATTAGGGACGGTTGAGTAAATATTAACTCCAGGGGCGACAAGATAATTTAAGGGAGTTTCTCCCGGCCGATTGGAAGCCGTCGCCATCCTTCCATTCAGAGCGAGAGAGCCGACGGCAATTCGCACATTTTGGGCATATTTAGCTGGATATTCGGGCTCACTTGCACCGTTATTACCCGCGGCAATGACTACTAATACCCCTTTTGTTTCCGCATATTCGATCGCGTCTTGTAACTGGGAATCGGGTTGTGAAGTAGCCATACTAATATTAATAATATTAGCACCATTATCAACGGCATAATGTATCCCCTTGACAAAATTATTAATACTGCCTGTCCCATTTTCATCTAATACTCTAATGGGCATAATTTTGCCATGATAAGCAATGCCCGTTACCCCTATATTATTATTTTCACCAGCAATAATGCCCGCGACATGAGTGCCATGTTTCTTTTCATCCATTGGTGTATTATCCTGGGAAACAAAATCCCATCCTGTCAGATCATCAACAAAACCATTTTGATCATCATCAATACCATTATTCGGAATTTATGTGGTATTTTGCGAGATATTATTGATTAAATCTGGGTGTGTATAATCCACTCCTGAATCTAATACCGCGACAACTACTCCCTCTCCTGTATAGCCTGTATTCCAGACTTCAGGTGCATGAATCATACTTTGTCCCCAATTATTTCCTTGATTTTTCGGACTATTTAATAATGGTATATTTTCACCGGTGGCTTGGGCTACTGCATCAGCAGCATTGATAAGTCCATAACCAGAAATAGAATTAAATTGATTTGGGGATGACACACTATTGGCATATCTTTTACCCGTGAGAAGATCAATGTTTGTGTTAATTACCGGAGTTTTTGGAGTTTTTTGCCCTAATAATTAATCGGTGGTTTTATCCTCATTATTTCTGTCAATAATAGACTGTTTTTGGATTAGTTTACTCCCGAATATTTCTGCCCTAGGTAGCCGGAATAAGAAATCGCTAACACCGGAAAAAATAAGGGTTGGGGAATCTGCCCCTGTAGGAATTTTGTTATTTTCATTGAGGTAAATCATATAAATTTCCTCCTTCTTTATTTTGTGTATTTTCTATTCATTTAAGTGGAGCTTTGAGTACCTCTATTCTTTTCAATAGACTCCCCTGATGTGGTGACAATTACTCTGAAACAGCCCGCGTTAACACAATTTTGAAAAAATGTGCCGCGATTATGACAGGTTTATTGATAATGACAATGGGGCGCGATCAGTCCATCCGCGATCGGGCTTGAGCCTCATTCTCCGTATTTCACATCCCAAAAAACTTTCGCTCACCCGCTTCGAGTTTTTTTGAGAGCACTCAACTAAAACCCTTGTATAGTTACAAAAAAACTGTAGTGGGAGCGGAGAGCTCCCTAGGGATCTAATAGGGAGCTCTCCGCTCCCACTACCAATTTACAAAAATGAAATGCTCCCGTTATTTTTACTGTGTTATTTTTGAGCATCGGTACTGACTTAGGGAAAAAGGGTAATGTTTTTTCCTAAATCAAAAATCCGCCTTTACTCCTTTTTAGAAAGAGGTAAAGCCGGATTTTTGCTTTTTGTTGTAAGAAGAGTATTGACTCTGTATATAAGGTTGTTTTGGGGCAACCACTTTGCGATTGCTCCTACAGATTACGACGCAAACTCCTCTTGACTTTAAGGTAAGGTAAAATCGGGTAATAACACTTTAGTTAAATCACGTCCCAAACGGTTAAGCGATCGCGTAAACCTGATATGCTCTTCATCGGGCTCTACAGGAATAATTGTCGCGTGCTTAGCCTTAGCCAACTGAGTAATCACTAAATTTGCCGCTTCTAACCCCGTCACATAAGCTTTTTCTTGGGACCAAGATCCGTGACGATTAATAATCCAATCACCACTCATAAAAACATTATCATAACTGGTGACACTTGTCAACATATATTGATAACTCCCCGGAGCAAAATGGGTAACAGCTTTCGGCAAACGAATCACCGTTTTATCAACAATTTTGGCATCCTGAAAATCCGGAATACAACTGGTTAAATCTCGTTGGACGAGAGAGACAATTTCATCATCATTTAAGGGTAATAACTGATTCGCGTGATAAAAATCAACCTCCACAGCCGTTTCCTTAATCTCTCGATATTCATCGTGAATAGCATTCAAATCAAAAAACGTCCATCCCGTTGTCGGTGTAAACCCAAAACAAGCATTAGAAGCGCGGGGAATATGAATTTTTCGATCAAACCAAAGACGAGTTGCTAAGACATCGATCGCGCCTAAATTCATAATATCTCGAAATTCCTGACGACGTTGTAAAACGGGACTATTACTAACAATTTTCTGCATCGCGGTAACACCTACGGCAAAAATCACCGCGTCGCAATCAAAAACCTCATCCCCACAAACCACACCCGTAATATGATTAAATTCTCCCTTAATATCAGTTACCCGTCGTTGGGTTAACACCTTACCGCCTAAATTTTCAATGGTTTCTACCCAAGGTTTAAAGATTTTTTCCCCCACAGTTCCCCGACACCAAACCACATCAAAATCCGATTGATGGGCTAAAATAAAATAATACAACATTCCCAAAGTCGCCGCGGCAGAACATTGTTCCCCAGGGGCAAATAAACCCACTAATAACATCGCTTCAAACGCGTCTTTATACAAGCGAGAAGAAACACCAAACTGTTTAAATAATTCCCTCGCGGTGACATGATCATATCGTTGCCAAGCCTCATGGGAATTATCAAAATCTATGAGGGCATAAAGTAAGGGTAACGCGGAAATTCGATCAAGAAAAGGTAATCGTTGAAATTGGGGATAAATGAAAGTACCAAGGGGAGTGGGGAGACGAGGTTTTTCTTGAAAAATAGGCGATTCTACTTCTAATCCCATTGGTGAATATTGGGCCGATTGTGTCCAAGGGGTAAAGGGATTTAAGTTTAATTCTTTCACTAGGGAAAAAATATTTTGATAGGGATACCAAAAGCCATGAATCCCTGCTTCTACAGCTTTTCCCCCTGGGGTTTTCCAACCCGCGACAAGTCCCCCTGGATAGCTTCCTGCTTCGAGGAGAGTGACATCATAACCTTGTTTCGCGAGATGATAAGTGGCTCCGAGGCCGGCCCATCCGGCTCCAACAACAACAATTTTTTGGGGTGTTTCTGTAGTTGACATTATTCTACCAATTTTTGATTTGAGATTAGTTATGTGACTTCCCTTGAGGGTTTTAAGGATTTTTCCCATACCTCCCAAGGATATTATATTATTATATAAGAAAAAGCGCGATCGGCTTGAGGGAAAAATATTGACTCAAAAATAAGGTATGATAAATATAAGTGCTTGTCGAGTTGAGGTACTATGTCAAGAATTTTTAAACCTTTTCATCTGGTCGATGGTTCCTATCAGTGGGAATATTCGACTTTGGAAGGGTATTATAATGCCGATGTCACACTGAAGATTAATGTCGAACCTCCCTCAGATAGTTATTATTACTGGTCTCATAGTTTCTCTTTTATTAATGGAAATTATGGTGATATTGGACTGCAATCAAATGGTGATATGGGTGCGGAAGGTAGGGTGGGCAAAATTGCCAATTTTTCGATTGTGAACGCGATCGCGTCTGTGGCGGGGCCTAATGCAATTTGTGGTGAATTTGATGGAAAAGGAAAAGGGTTTAGTTGTCGGCTGAAATATAATTGGCAAGAAAGCCGATCGTATCGGATGAGAATTTGGTATGAAGGAAAAGGTTGGTGGGGGGCTTATTTTTGTGATACGATGACAGAGGAAGAAGTGTTTATTGGCAGGATTCAAACTCATAATTCTTGGCAACTTTTGAGACATGATTTTGTGGTTTTTTCCGAATACTTAGGGCGCGTCAGGTCCTCGGCGGAGATTCCCTATGCTAAAATTACTTTTAGTGATTTTAGGGCTGATAATGGTAGTGTCATCTGTCATTGGCGAGGAAATAGTTTTCACAAAACTTGTAAAAATGTGCTGGTAGTGGCTTCGGATACTTTTTTTTGTGTGGAAAGTGGGGAAGTTGTCGAAACATAATTAGGGATGGGTTTAGTGCAATGATAAACCCATCCCGATAAAATTTTAAACTGATTTAGGGGAAATAATCGTGATATCTCCCGTCATTCCGGCTTCTGTATGACCGGGGATAGTACAACGTAAATTATAATTCCCTGAACGGAGAGGAATTACTACCCATTGGGCTTGAGCTCCGGGGCGTAATTCTAATTCATGGATCGCGCCTTTGATTTCCACATTTCCCGCGTCCACTTTTTGGGTCCAAATAGCATCGGCAAAATCTTTCGCGGTGAAATAATGTTTGACTGGACTAGGGTTAGTTAATAGTAATTCATAGCGTTTTCCCGCTTCTAATTCTAAATGATTGGGAAAAAATTTTAAGGCTCCCTCGGCATTGCCTAAACTGACGGGAATTTTGATGAGGGGTTGACTGGTTAAGTTTGCCCTTGTCTGGTTGAGAGGTGACGCGATCGCGGGTATTGTTGCCATTATTCCCCAAGTCAGAATAAGGGCTAATAACAGTTTTATGGTAGATTTGAGGCAAAATTGAGGAAAGGGAAAACGAGATAATGTTATCATGGGAATAAGCAAATTAATTGTGTTGACGCTCTGGTTATTATAACCTAAAAAGAAACGCGATCGCATTTGGGAAATTAAGAAACCGAGTTTCTCGATAGCTTTTTGTTACCTAGTCCGACAGGGGTTGAAACGGGAGCATCTCCTAATTGTAAATTGGTAGTGGGTTGGCGTAGCCTGTGCGTAGCATCGGACGTCTCGCTCCCTAGATATCTAATAGGGAGCGAGACGCTCCCACTACAGTTTTTTTTGCTCCTTTGAAATGCTCCGGGTTGAAACCCCTGTCTCATAGCTGAAGTCCTCGCCTATAGGACTAATTATTAGTATTTGAGTCGTTTTTAACCGACTTTTGCTATTAGCAGGGGACTTGAGTCCCCTGGGGGTTATATAGTGCTACACGAGTTAGGACATACTTCATTGCTGAAACCCATTGATTTTATTGCATCTTCCTTCTTCCTTCTTCCTTCTTCCTTCTTCCTTCTTCCTTCTTCCTTCTTCCTTCTTCTTTCTTCCTTCTGCCTTCTTCCTTCTTATACAGTATCTTCAAATTTATAACCCACTCCTGTCACGGTTTTAATAAAAGTGGGATTGGAGGGATCGGGTTCCACTTTTTTTCGTAATCGGGCGACATGAGTATCAACGACTCTTTCATCACCAAAAAAGTCACTGCCCCAGAGTTTATCAATTAATTGTGTTCGACTCCACACTCGCCCAGGATAACTAATAAATGTCGCTAATAAGTTAAATTCTAAGGTAGTGAGATCCAGGGTTTCTTCCTCCGTATTTGATGTTAATTGACGAGTCGCGATATGTTGATCTAAATCGACGGAAAAATGGGGAGTTTGATAAATTTGAGACTGTCCCCCTTGTCGTAAACTGCGTCGTAATAGGGCTCTAACTCTCGCGACTAATTCCCTCGGGCTAAAGGGTTTTACTAAATAATCATCCGCCCCCGTTGATAAACCAATTACGCGATCGATTTCTTCTCCTCTCGCTGTTAACATTAAAATATAAGGATCTTTAGCTCCGGGTTTTTGACGTATTCTCGCGCAGACTTCTAAACCATCTAATCCGGGTAACATTAAGTCTAAAACAATAACATCGGGGGGTTCTTCTTGGAAAATTCGTAACGCGTTAATGCCATCTCGACAAAGGCGACAATTAAAACTTTCGGCTTCTAAGGTTTGTTGGATTAATCGGGCTATTTCGGCTTCGTCTTCGACAATTAAAATATTCATAGTAAGTTTGAGGTTTGAGGTTTGAGGTTTTCACCTACAACTTATAACATTTCAGTTTAATGTTGATACAACTTTGTAGGGGTAGTGTCCCCGTACCTACCCGTGAGCAATCGGGGCAACCACGGGGGGATTGCCCCTACCACAATATTACAATCGGGGCAACCACGGGGATTGCCCCTACCACAATATTACAATAGAAATAGGATTGCGATAACACCTTTTCTGATATAATGAAATATTGTTCATTATTAACTGTAAACTATTAAAAATATGACTCAATCCTACCACATTACTCTTTTACCGGGCGATGGCATCGGTCCTGAAATTATGGCAGTCGCGGTAGATGTCCTCAATTTAGTCGGGCAACAATTAAATATTAAATTTGATTTTCAGGAAGCTTTAATGGGGGGGGCTGCTATTGATGCTACGGGTAGTCCTCTCCCTGATGAAACTCTGGAAAAATGTCGCAATAGTGACGCGGTTTTATTAGCCGCGATCGGGGGTTATAAATGGGATAATTTACCCCGTCATCAACGGCCGGAAACAGGTTTATTAGGTTTGCGTGCTGGTTTAGGTTTATTTGCTAATTTACGCCCCGCGAAAATTTTACCTCAATTAGTTGATGCTTCTAGTTTAAAACGGGAAGTTGTAGAAGGTATTGATATTATGGTAATTCGTGAATTAACGGGGGGGATTTATTTTGGTCAACCCAAGGGGATTTTTGAGACGGAAACGGGGGAAAAACGTGGCGTTAATACAATGGCTTATACGGAATCAGAAATCGATCGGATTGCCCGTGTCGCGTTTGAAACTGCTGGAAAACGGGGTAAAAAACTTTGTTCCGTTGATAAGGCTAATGTCTTGGATGTCTCTCAATTATGGCGCGATCGCGTGACGGCTTTAGCCAGTGAATATCCTGATATTGAATTATCCCATTTATATGTAGATAATGCCGCGATGCAATTAGTTCGTTGGCCAAAACAATTTGATACAATTGTCACGGGAAATCTCTTTGGAGATATTTTATCAGACGCGGCCGCGATGTTAACAGGAAGTATTGGAATGTTACCCTCTGCGAGTTTAGGAGCATCGGGACCTGGAGTTTTTGAACCTGTACATGGCTCTGCACCGGATATCGCGGGAGCAGATAAAGCGAATCCTTTAGCACAAGTTTTAAGTGCCGCGATGATGTTACGATATGGGTTAAATGAACCCGTCGCCGCGGATAAAATTGAACAGGCTGCTATTACGGTTTTAGATCAGGGATATCGCACGGGAGATATCATGTCTGAAGGGATGAAACTGGTTGGATGTCGTGGGATGGGTGATGCTTTATTAGCGGCTTTGCAAAATAGTTAATATTTTTCGGGATAGATGCAGATTATCATTAATTTCTGTATCTATCTTTTCGGACATTATTAATACCTGAAAAGCTTGTTTTATTGCTTCTTCCTTCTTCCTTCTTCCTTCTTCCTTCTTCCTTCTTCCTTCTTCCTTCTTCTATAACTAATTATGTGGGATAAAATTACGGCACATATTTCCGAAGTGACACGCGATCGCTTTGCGGCGGACGATCGTCGCTCCGTTGGTGGTGGTTGTATCAATCAAGGGTATAAAATTAGTGGGGGTTTTCGTCACTATTTTGTTAAATTAAATCGTGGGGTTGATCTCGCGATGTTTGAAGCCGAAGCAAAGGGACTTCAACAAATGTTTGAAACCCAGACGATTCGTGTTCCTAAACCTATTTGTTTGGGGACTTCAGATAATTCTGCTTATTTAGTTTTGGAATGGTTAGATTTAGGGGGAAGGGGGGGAAATCAAGCTTGGGAAGAAATGGGTAGGAAATTAGCGGCAATGCACCGTTTTCATTCCTTGCTTAAGGGAGAAAAAAAAGGGCAATTTGGTTGGGATATTAATAATACAATTGGTTCGACTCCTCAAATTAATACTTGGACAAAAGATTGGGTAGAATTTTGGCGAGAGCATCGTATCGGTTATCAATTAAAATTAGGGAAACGTAAAGGGGGTTATTTTCCTAATGGAGAAAAGTTATTAGAGAAAATTCCTGAATTATTAGCCGGTTATGATCCTCAACCTTCCCTAGTTCATGGTGATTTATGGGGGGGTAATGCGTCGGTAACTTCCGATGGGAAACCTGTGATTTTTGATCCCGCGACTTATTTTGCCGATCGCGAAGTAGATATCGCGATGACGGAATTATTTGGGGGATTCGCGTCTGCATTTTATCAAGGTTATCATAAAGAATGGCCTTTAGAAGAAGGTTATGAACAAAGGAAGACTTTGTATAATCTTTATCACATTTTAAATCATTTTAATTTGTTTGGTGGTAGTTATGAAAATCAAGCCAATCAGATGATTAATAGACTCTTGAAGTAGAAAATAAATCCGGCGCGATCGTGAAGAGTCATCCCTATCAGGTTTTCTAACTAAGATGAATTCAAGAAGAAATGAAACAAAACCCCAACTTTTTCTAAAAAAAAACATCTGTGTTTATCTGGGTTTATCGCGGTTTCCTGAAAAAATCATAAGTGGTTACGCCAAAATACCTCATCGGTTTGGGAAATGCTATAATTTTGCGTGAACACTTAAAATTATTTAATGGGTATGCTCAAGGGATGATTAGATTTGCTCAAATTGTAGATTTTAGAGAGAATACTAAAATCTACAATTTACCCTCTTAAATTCCTCTTAAGATTCGGAATCCGTCGCGGGATCGATCGCGACAAATTCGATATGATTAAGAAGAGTAGTCACGAAAGCAAAGAGCAAAAAGGGTAAGGAAAGCACTAAAATTAAACCCACAGTCGCGAGGGCATAAATTTGGCGCACGGTGCTCCATAGGGCCAAAGCCGAAGCAAGACTGAGGAAAATTACGATTAACCAAATGATGATTTGGCTATAGATATCGCCAAAGGTGAGGGTACATTTGACTTGATACTTGTTATTCATGGTGTCCCGTTTGATGGTTTTAAACCTAAAGTTTAAGGCTCTTCTTTAGTTTTGACTAAGTTCTCTATCTTTTGATAATATTTGTAATAAAAATTAAAGGTGTCAGAGTATCCCGACAAAAATAGGATTTACCCAAAAACCCTGTATAACCACCAAAAACAGGGTTTCAGCACAGCTAAAATCCAAAACCGGGAAAGAAAAAAAGCCCCACACGGGTTAGGCGAGGGCTGTCAAATCAGGGTGCATCTACTATTTTCTTATGCCGGTGTTGGGGATGCCCTTCGGGATAACTTCCTACATTTCCCCCCCCTAACGCGTCGGATAAATAGTCCGCGGCGGCTTCTACTAGCGCGATCGCGTTTTCATAAACCATGCGTGTTGGCCCTAAAACGCCCACACTTCCGAGGGGAATCGTACCTCGTCGATAAGTCGCGGAAATGAGGGTACAACTGCGAATAGGTTCGAGGGTGTTTTCAGAACCAATCCGCACTTTCACTCGTTTTCCAGAGGTTTCTGATTCATTTCCTTTAAAAATTAAAGGCCATAATTGCTCTTGTTCTTCTTCTAAAAGTTGAATGATTGTTTTGACTTGTTGTAATTGGGAAAACTCCGGCAGACGCAAGACTTCGGCTAATCCACTAATCAAAATTCGGGTATAAGCAGGAGTCTGGGATCGCTGACTTAAATCCGTTAGCAAAGTTTTAATAAAATCGGCATAGTGTTGAAATTCTCGATCTAATTCTGTCCAGTCTAAACCGGATAATTCGGAAAAGGCTTTTCCTCGTAATTTACTATTCAAAAAATTGGATAGTATTTGTAATTCTTCTTCTAAAATTTCCGGTTTTTGCGAAATAGTTACGGCTTCATTTTTGGTAAATTTTCCGGTCTTTTTATTACCCCGTAAATCAATTAAAATGGATTGAGTTTCATAGGTATCCATTACCAAAATCAACATCACTTGACCCGGTTCAATTTGCACTAATTGTAAATGCAGAATGCGAGTCGTTGCGGTTTGTGGTAAGGTAATTAAGGTAATATAACCACTTAATGTCGCTAAAATTTGCGACGCGCCTCGTAATACCGCTTCAATATGACCATCACTCCAATCAAGGCGATCGAGCACTCGCTCAACTTTACCTGCTAATTGTTCAGAAGGAGTGATTAATTTATCAACATAAATACGATAACCTGAGTCGGAGGGAACACGCCCTGCTGAAGTATGAGGTTGATATAATAATCCCTCTTTTTCTAAGACGTTCATCGCGTTACGAATTGTGGCTGAACTTACACTTAAGTTAAATTCATCCACTAATGCTTTTGAGGCAACAGGTTCCGCGGTCGCGATATAATGCCGAACGGTGGCCCAAAGTATATGTTGTTGGCGTTCTGTTAGATGAATTTGTAAAGACATTGATCCAATTTTTAACGCGTATAAGTCAATACATTGGTAATGGGTAATGGGGAATTGGTAATGGGGAATTGGTAATGGGGAATTGGTAATGGGTAATAGGTAATGGGGAATTGGTAATTGTCAATTATTAATTATTTATTAACATTCTTCCCTCTTCCTTCTTCCTTCTTCCTTCTTCCCTCTTCCTTCTCCCTTCTTCCTTCTTCCTTCTTCCTTCTTACTGATTTTTTAATAGCGAGGAATAGCGCGATCGACGATTAGGGAATAAGCATCAATACCGCCTACAATATTTTTAACATTAGTAAACCCTTGCTGTGTTACTAACCATTGACACATTTGCGCGGAGCGCACACCATGATGACATAAAACCAAGGTTTCTGTATGGGGGTCCAGGCGAGTGAGTATTTGATCGGACCATTGTGCAAATTCACTTAAGGGATAATTTTCAAAGCCTTGGAGGGACGCGATCGCGACTTCTTGGGGTTCACGCACATCCACCAATTGTAAATTTTTGCTGAGGCTATCCATTGTGAGATCATTTGTGAGACGAGCACCTAACTCTTCTACGGTAATTTGGGAAAACATTTTTTAGATATGGCGATAGAGTTAATCAAGGATATGGTCAAAATCATATCATACTTTTGATGGTTATTGATACTATAGCAATCCTATTTCAATTGTAACATTTTTGTAGGGGCAATCCCCCCGTGGTTGCCCCGATTGATCGGGGGTAGGCACTCTGGCTCTACCCCTAAGTTTTACCACAACCTATTTAGGATTGCTATAGATGACAAAACATTTCTTAATTTCCTCATAATTTGCCTCCAGATCAAGGGAGAAATCGGGTTTCTTTCTCAGTCAAAATATCTCGGATAATTTTACCTAAGAAACCGGGTTTCTTTTTGAATTTGTCGAACAACGGTTAACGCGGAATAAGAAACCCCCGCGGTTCCTTCCCCCGGATGGGTAGAGTCTCCGACTAACCAAAGATTTTTGATCGGGGTTCTATTGGCAAAACCAAAGGGGCCAAAAGTTGGTATTCTTTGCCCAATTCCTCCGACAATTCCTTGATCTCTGGCGGTATAACGCGCAAAGGTTCTCGGTGTCGCGGCTTCTTGATAAATAATCGTTTCTGGGGTTAATTTAAAGTATTGACTCAGACACGCGATCGCGTGTTTTGTATATTCTTCTTTTAAGGCTTCATAATCTTGACAATTCGACCACTTTTTCGTATCAGTAAAGGAAGACGCGGTAATAGTAGCCATACCCTCTGGAGCTCTACCATCCCCTTGATGACTGACAGAAACAAAAAGAGAATTATTTTCGCCTATTTCTCCATTATAATCATATAAAAATTGGAGATGGGGAGGACAATTTTCGGGAATAGCCCTTTGATCAACCCCTAAATAAACAACAAAAGCTCCCGATGGCGCAGGAAGTTTATCCACTCGATATTTATAACTAAAGAAATGTAAAGTCTGAGCGGAAAAATCGTGACTATTCACAAGCTTGACTAAATCTTGCACAGTGACATTTGCCACAATATGATCCGCGTTTTCTGTCCAGACTTCCCCGTTTTTTTGATTGCGAATTTGGATGCCCTTAACTTGACCATTTTCTACATAAATCTTTTCCACAGTATGACGCATAAATAATTCACCTCCATTTCTTTCTAAGGCTTCCACGAGGCGATCGCTTAATACCTGCATACTCCCTTGTAAATGATATAAACCTTGAGGCTCTTGGGAAACCCCTAAGGCAGTTGCGGCATATAATAACGCGGTTTCAGTGGTATCAACTTGAGAATAAAGTTTTAACTGTAAATCCAGAAAAGTTTTTAAGCGTAAATTTCGCTCTAACTTAAATAATTTTAAAGCATCATAAACCGTCATTAAGGTAAAAGGAACCGTAATTAAAGTATCCGGGCGCAGAGCTTGAACTAATTGCCATAAATCCCATAAATTACGAGGTGGAAGCACCGGATCGCGTCCTTGAAAACGCCAACTTACTGTAAATAATAAAGATAAAAATTGCCAAAAGGGTTCACTTCCTGGGAATTGTTTTTGACGTTCAATCCGCCATTTTTCCGGGTTTCTCCAAACATTAATCGGTTCATTTTCTCCGGGTAAAAAAATCGCACAAGCCGGATCGCAAGGAGTGGCTTGAGGGATATCAATTCCTAATTCCGAAAAAATGCGATGGTGAATCCCTCCGGGCTCCAAACCCGCGACTTGAGTGGCTCCTACATCAAAGATAAACCCTTTGCGTTGGAAGGTTGACGCGCATCCACCGGGCACAATCGCCTGATCATACACTTTGACACGATAACCCCGATGGGCTAAGAGCGCCGCGGTGGTAAGTCCTCCGATACCCGCGCCAATAACGATCGCGCTTTGGGGGTTATGGTTTAAGGGTGTCTGGTTCATCTCTCAGATTTGTAATATTTTGTAATATTTCTTATTTTATCGCAAAGGAAGGGAAAAAGAAAGGGCAGCTAATTTGATCTTGGGGATGAGAATATCTAATTAATACAAATGATATACTTAAATCAGGTGTTAAACAAGTGAGAAATAGGAGGAAAAGTTTATGATCGCACTTCCTGATAAAGCATATTTTTCACCAGAGAAATATTTAGAATGGGAAGCCCATCAAGAGATTAAACATGAGTATATTAATGGCGAAGTGTTTGCCATGACAGGGGGGACAGTTGCACACGGAACGATCGCGGGTAATGTATTTTCACGATTAAAAAATCATTTAAGAGGGGGTTCATGTCGTGGGTTTGTCTTTGATGTGAAAGTGGGGATTTCCGAAAGTGGACCCTTTCATTATCCTGATGTGATGGTGACTTGTGATGAGCGCGATCGTGATGCCCGTCAAGTCATTTATCATCCCTGTTTAATAGTAGAAGTTCTTTCCCCAACAACGGAGGGATATGATCGAGGCAAAAAGTTTATGAACTATCGTCGAATAGACACATTAAGAGAATATATTTTAATCAGTGCTGAAGAAATACAAATCGAGAGTTTTCGCTTAAATAATCAAGGAAAATGGGAATTACAAACTTATACAGAAGGGGATAATTTTTCCCTGGAGTCGGTCAATTTTCATTGTCCTATTTCGGAAATTTACGAAGATGTTGTATTTGCCTTGACAACGGAGTCCGTCGGAGAGTGAATTTTCCGAGTTTTTTTAGTATAACCACAAAGGCACAGAGGAAATAAAATAGAAAGTTAATCGAGATAATGTGAAGTAATAATATTAATTTATGAGGATTTATTGATATTAAGACACAATCGTAGTATAATAATTTTGTTGTTAACTTTTTTTAGCGAAAACAATGGAAAACTATGATGTAATTATCATTGGTGCAGGTCATAATGGTTTAACCTGTGCTTCTTATTTATTAAAAGCCGGATATAGTGTTTTATTACTTGAAAAAAGACCTGTTCCGGGGGGGGCCGCTACTACAGAAGCCGTTATTCCTGAACTTCCTGATTTTAAATTCAATTTATGCGCGATCGATCATGAATTTATCCATTTAGGTCCCATTGTTGAAGAATTAGAGTTAACCAAGTATGGTTTAGAATACCTCTTTTGTGATCCCGTTGTCTTTTGTCCCCATCCTGACGGTAAATATTTTTTAGCCCATCATTCTTTAGAAAAAACTTGTGCCGAAATAGCTCGTTATAATGAACGAGATGCCCGCAAATATGCCGAATTTACTGATTATTGGTTAAGGGTTGTTAATGCCATGAATCCCATGTTTAATGCCCCTCCTAAGTCGATCATTGATATTGCTGGTAATTATGATTTTAATAAGATTAAAGATTTAGTCTCTGTCACTAATTCTACTGATAAAATTATGGAATTTGTCCGTATTATGTTAACCAGCGCAGAAGATTTATTAAATGAGTGGTTTGACTCAGAATTTGTCAAGGCTCCTTTAGCGAGACTCGCGTCCGAAATTGGGGTCCCTCCTTCTCAGAAAAATTTAGGAATAGGTGCAATGATGATGTCAATGCGTCATCATCCGGGCATGGCACGCCCCAAGGGGGGAACGGGTGCTTTAGTGAAAGCTTTAGTGAATTTAGTTGAGAGTAAAGGTGGTGTTATTCTTACGGATCAAAGGGTGGAAAAAATTTTAATTGATGATGGTAAAGCTGTGGGAGTTCGTGTGAAAGGGGGTAAGGAATATCGGGCGAATAAGGGTATTATTTCTAATATTGATGCCCAACGAGTCTTTTTAAATTTAGTCGATAAAAGTGATATTGATGCCGTTGAATCGAATTTGCATGAAAGACTCGAACGCAAGATTATTAATAATAATGAAACTATTCTCAAAATTGATTTGGCTTTGTCGGAACCCTTACAGTTTAGTTATCATAATCATCAGGATAATTATTGGATTGGTTCGGTTTTAATTGCTGATTCTATGCAGCACGTTGAAACCGCTCATTATCAACCCGCGATCGGGCAAATTCCCGATGAAAATCCCTCTATGTATGTTGTCATGCCCACTATGTTAGATCCGACAATGGCACCGGAAGGAAAACATACTTTATGGATCGAATTTTTTGCACCCTATCAAATCGCGGGGAAAGAAGGTACAGGGTTAAATGGTACAGGATGGACGGATGAATTAAAGTATCAAGTAGCCGACAAGTGTATTGATAAATTAGCCGAATATTGTCCGAATATCAAACAAGCAATTATCGGTAAACGGGTAGAAAGTCCGGCTGAATTAGGAGAAAGACTCGGATCGCGCAAAGGGAATTATTATCATATTGACATGACATTAGAACAAATGGTATTTTTCCGGCCATTGCCAGAAATAGCTAATTATAAAACACCCATAGAAGGGTTATTTTTAACAGGCGCGGGAACTCATCCGGGGGGGTCAATTTCAGGAATGCCAGGGCGAAATTGTGCTCGCGTCTTTTTGCATCATCAGAATCCCATTTTAGAGAGGTTAAAAGATGCTCAAATCTCATTACAATCTATGGCCAAATCCTTGTTTAAATAAGATGGTGTAATAATATTTTGATTGGGTTGAACAGAGTTCAACCCAACCTACGATAAAAAATACACTCTGAGTCAATTGAGACAGGTGTGATACCACTTCTCAAAAGTGGTATAATATTTTTAGGATTTTGTTACTCTCTCAGAAGGCGATAAATATACCTTCACCTCGACTAAAAAAGAAGATTTCACTATGAAAAATCGAGTATTAATTATTGGGGGACGGGGACGCATCGGCAACTGTGTCGCGCAAGATTTAGCGACTTTTACTGATGCTACTATTACGATTACGGGTAGGACTTCTCAAGGAGAAACGGCTCCACAATCGGCATTAAATTTTTCCTTTTTACCTTTATATTTGGCAGATAAAGATGCACTGAAAAAGGCGGTTTCTGCTTCTGATTTAGTCATCTTTTGTGCTGGTCCCTTTCTTTATCGAGATACCAGTGTTTTGCAAACTTGTATCGAAGCAGGGGTAAATTATCTTGATGTTAGTGATAGTTCGCATTTTACTCGTCAGATTTTAACCTGTCGAGAAGATGCACACAACGCGGGTATTACCGCGATTATTAATTCGGGTATTTTCCCAGGAATTTCTAATAGTATGGTGCGTCAAGGGGTGGAAGCTTTAGATGAAGCTGATCGCGTTCATTTAAGTTATGTAGTAGGGGGCTCAGGGGGTGCGGGAGTAACGGTAATGCGAACCACTTTTTTAGGATTACAAAAGCCTTTTGATGTTTGGATAGATGGTAAATGGGAAACCGTCAATCCCTATCATGATCGCGAGTCGATAGTCTTTCCCGAACCCTATGGCAAAACGGGGGTTTATTGGTTCGATATGCCAGAAGCCTTTACATTACCAGAATCATTTCCCGTGAAAACAGTCATCACAAAATTTGGGACTATTCCCGATTTTTATAACTTTTTAACTTGGACTGTTGCCCGTTGGTGGCCACCATTTGTCTTAAAAAATCCAGGGGTTATTGAATTTTTATCCTATGTCAGTTTTGCCATGACTCGTGTCACTGATTCCTTCAGTGGTATTGGTGTCGCAGTGCGCTCCGAAGTTACCGGAAAAAAAGACGGTAAAGCCGCGAAATGCTGCACAACAATGGTACATCCAAATACCGCGATCGTGGCAGGAATAGGCACAGGAACGATCGCGCAATTAATGTTAGAAGGAAAATTAGATAAACCCGGAGTTTGGCCCGTTGAACAAATCTTACCCACGGACTTATTTCAAGCAGTCATGGCAAGTCGTAACATCACCATTAATCAAGATTTGGTAATGGGTAATTGGTAATTGGTAATGGGTAATTGGTAATTGGTAATTGGTAATCGGTAATGGTGATTAGGGATTAAAAATTTATTTCCTTCTTCCCTCTTCTTTCTTCCTTCTTCCTTCTTCCTTCTTCCTTCTTCCCTCCTTCTTCCTTCTTTATTATTTAGTCTGTTGTTGCACTTGGGCGGGTGGTACACCTAAAAGTCCAAAATGTTTCATCACCGCGAGCACTCCAACAGATAAAAATCCCCCAATCACTAAACCAATGACGATCAGCGTAATGTAAACTTTCTTAACAACTTCTATTGTCTTGCTGTCATACTTGGGAGAGCCATTATTATCGGATTCGAGGAGACGCGGATCAATATTAGGAAGATTGACATTCGCGAGGGGGTGAGGCGAAGATGATTTTCCATTTAGGGGATTAGGGGGCTGGTTAGGGAATTGGTTCATGGTTATATCTCGATAATTCTCGCGCTTAAGCCCATCCTATCAAATTTTTCCCAAAAGGGTATTCTTGCCAAAACGCGATCGCGCTTTTCCGTTAGTAGTGCGCGCGTCCTCCCGCGCTAGTGCTACGCGTCCTCCCGCGCTAGTGCTACGCGTCCTCCCGCGCTAGTGCTACGCGCTCCCCTTCCCCTGTGCGTACTTCGTTTCGTATCATCATTTTTCGCAAAGAAACCGGGCTTCTCTCAAGGATACTGTGACACCCCTCACACGATCGCGAGATATCCCTCACAAAAGATCATCGGAAAAATCACAAAATTACTATCTCATCCGTCACTTTTTAAACTTAGCAAAGGAGCCATTATATATATATCGAGTTCCAGCTAAATTTTATGTTAATCCTCAATCTTATCCCAGGTGCAATTAACGAAATACTCGTCTCTGTTAGCGACAATGGATACCTGACAAAATTAGATCGCTATGGCTTAATGGCTGCTATTATTGATGAATCTCTCGATCCCGAAGAACGCTCTTCAATTGACCGTTTACTGCGTTTAGTCCGCAGAGGTATGATTAAAGTTGTAGACAACTAATCAACTGTTTATCAATATTATTCTCTCATAACTCGACTTAATTTTTTTGTTGCTGGAAATCTCAACCGGGCGATCACGCGGTTTTTTATTGGGTATCTCACCCCCCATCCCCCTCTTTTCTCCTCGTCACCCCTCCCCAGTCAAGAGTCACTCCCTGGGATCATAAATTTTACCAAGGGAATGATCAGCATTAATTTCTATCACTAAATTGACATTTTCCCCCTTTTCAATTAACGGTTTAATAAATAATTCTGGGTGTAAAGCTTTCCAGAAATATTCGACAAATTGATTAATTTCTGCATCTGTCATCCCAGATTTTCCCTTAGCAATCATTTCTTGTTCCGCGTGTTTTCGCCATTTTTTCGATAATTGATAATCAATGGGATCTAAGATAATTAACTGATCTAATCTTTGCCAAAGCGGTAAATATGCCCCTAATTTTTCATTCATATCCAGGGCAAATTGTCGATCGCGCTCTGTGATAATAGGATAAGGTGCATCGGAAAACCTAGAGGGATCAATGGGTTTAACACCAACAAACCATCCTTCAAATAAGACAATATCCGCCTCAGACACCATTTCAGGAGAAACGCGATCGCCCGCCCCATTCCAGAGAGACTTATCAAATCTAGGAATGGCTATTGGTTGAGGATTATTAGGTAAATCACGCAACGAATCTAAAACATTAATCCCTAATTCAATATCATGGGTCCCAGGTGGGCCACGCCAAATTAAACGGGGATCAGCCTTTTGTAATTCTTGACGTTCTAAATAAGTCTTATATAAATCATCCAAAGAAATACTAATTAGTGAATAATTACCTTTAGCTAAAATAAATTTTAAAATCCTTCCCAGAGTGGTTTTACCTGTACCTTGTCCCCCTAAAATTCCTTGAATCAGTGGACGATGTAATTTTTTATGTTCCGCCATTAATTCTATAGATAATGGCAACCAAAAACGCCATAAATTCAATAAAAAATCTGATGTGTGAGAGAAAGATATTTGATTAATTTCAGGAAAAATTGATAAAAATAACTCCCCTCTAACCTTGAGCTTATCTCTCATAGCTTCAGGATTAATATCAGTTTGATATAAATAAAGCAGCTCGTCAAATTCGTATTTTAGAAAATCATCTAAAAGGGCATAAGATATTTTCTTCTCCGAGAGGACAATATTTAATAAATTAGGAATGGATGACATTAGTAAAAAATCTCCTTAAGAACCTAATTTCAATGCTTCCACGAACAGACTATAAACAAAACCTATTTTAAAAACGTTGAGAACTTCTCGCCAAAATTTGCCACCCATACCCGGATTGACTCCATAAACAACGAGGTTAACAACTTCTGTCAAAACAATTAAGAAAAAAGCCACGAGTACATCTAAATTAGCGGTTTGTCCCGCGGTGGTCGAAATCACCGTCCCCACAAAATTACCCAAGAGCAAACTAATCACCTGTAGGGAGATACGCCGCCAAGGATTTCCTAACCATTGGTTGACTTGAAAGCCGATCGCGTCAAATAATCGATTCAGACGGGTATTCTGCATAAACGAAGGAAGAAGGAAGAAGGAAGAAGGAAGAAGGAAGAAGGAAGAAGGAAGAAGGAAGAAGGAAGAAGGAAGAAGGTTAACAATTATTAATTGTTAATTATCAATTATTAATTCCCCAGTCCCCAATCCCCAATCCCCAATCCCCAGTTAAGAAGGAAGTGGGAAGTGGGTTATAGGTGGTAGGTGAAAAAGTGAACTTTCAAACGTAACACCTCTTCGGGCTCGAACTTAACACCTAACACCTAAGAGCTTTTTCTTAGTCTGCCGTGATCCCAGTGCTTAACCTCTAGTCAAGGTTAACAAAATCAATAAATGATCACATGAATTTACTAAAATTAGGGTAAATTAAAACAGCCATAACAAACTGAAGAGGTCAAAACTTCTTCTCTAAAGAGAAAATTATGAAACTCAACAATCAGGGGACTGTAGTTATAAACGGACTGATCTTTTTGGTAGGCATGAGTGTAGGATGGGTGCAGTTTGCCTTCTGGAATCCAGGGATGGGGCAAAAATATTCATCCCCAAATGTTTCCTTTAGTAGGGAAAACACCCCGGATTTACCAATGCCCCCAGAGATGATTAAATCTACCGCAAGTAAGATAGCACTATTGCCAACTTTATCCGCACAACCCTCTATTAAAACAAATCCTGTTTCCGGTGTAACACCTCAACCCATCGAAACCCCTATAGAAACTGCCAATAAAGCACAGTTAAAGAGCAATTTTAAGACTAAAGGGGGATTTCGCGTTAGTAACCTTAGCCAGCATCCGATTCGATTAGCTTTGTTATCGCGAAAATTAGATAAAACTCAGACTGTGGAGAAAATGCCGGCCCATTGGGATTTTGCACCCAGGGAAGGGAGTCACAATGGTTTGCCTTTATCTTTGCCCGATACGGATTTACAATTAAAACCCGGAGATATTCTCGTGGCGTTTGCCCAAGATGGCTCGCGGCGCTACTGGGGCCCATATATTGTAGGCGATACAGAGATTCCCTTCTGGAATGGCAAAACCTCCGAATGGCAATTGATCATCGAACCTTAACCCAGTTATTGCGACAAATACTCAATTTGGGAGTAAAATAACTAAAGGTATTTGGTCTAATAACCCACAAAAGGGCTAATTAGACCAAAGAAAATCAACAAAATTCACAAAAGTTTAATGAAGTTGGGGTTAGAGCGATCGCGCATTTTTTGGTGCAAATCTATCGAAAGGTGGAATAGGCATCTTGCCTGTTTTCCTGTTTTAGCTTGGGTACTTTCTTTCCTCTGGTTAGGATTAATCTGTGGCGTAGCATTTATTTGGCATTTGGGCACAACGGGTTTAGTCGATGAAACTGAACCCTTATTTGCCGAAGCTTCTCGTCAGATGACTGTGACAGGAGATTTAATTACTCCTTATTTTAATAATCAAACTCGCTTCGATAAACCGCCTTTAGTTTATTGGCTAATGGCGATGAGCTATCGTCTCTTTGGTGTCAATTCTTGGAGTGTTCGTTTGCCCTCCGCGTTGGCTGGTATCGCGCTTACTTGTCTCGCTTTCTACACCCTCTGGCAATATCAAGAAAGAAATAAGGAAGAAGGAAGAAGGAAGAAGGAAGAAGGAAGAGGGGAGGGCGTTGCTGAATTGGGATATGAAATCTGTAGGGGCAATCCCCCCGTGGTGGCCCCGACACCCCCGCGCGCAGGGGGGCATGGGGGGGATAGGCACGCGGGCACGGAGGGGGCGGGCACTCTTGCACCGCCCCTACAGGTAAATCATACTTTCATTCAGCAACGCCGAGGGGAGAAGGAAGAAGGAATTTCTCTATCTCCACCTTTACCTTTTTCTCTACCTTGGTTAGGCTCCGCATTAATCGCGTTAAATCCAGAAACAATCGCATGGGGACGCACAGGTGTCTCTGATATGCTACTCACAGGGTGTATGTGTTGTGCCCTTCTCGCCTTCTTTCTGGGATACGCGTCATCTCAGGAAAACACACCCGACAGTATCAATAATAATGAAACCCCGACAACTTCCATTATTAATTGGGCTTTATCCCTTTTCAAATACTCTTCCCCTTGGTATTTAGCATTTTATTTATTAGTCGCGTTAGCTATTTTAACCAAAGGTCCCGTTGGTTTAGTCTTACCCCTCTTAATTATTGGTAGTTTTACCATCTATCTTGGTAATTGGCGAGAAGTTACGCGCTCCATGCAACCATTGAAGGGATTATTATTAATTTTAATCATCACGCTTCCTTGGTATATTCTTGTTACCGCGGCCAATGGTAGCGCGTTTATTAACAGTTTTTTTGGCTATCACAATATTGAACGCTTTACCCAAGTTGTTAATCGTCATTGGGCTCCTTGGTATTTTTATTTCGTCGTTGTATTAATTGGATTTGCCCCTTGGTCCGTTTATTTACCCATCGCGATCGCGAATTTACAAGTCTGGAAACGCACTTATTGGCGGCGTAAAAGTCCTTGGGATCAGTTATCTCTATTTGCCTTCTTTTGGTTTATTAGCATTTTCCTCTTTTTTACGATCGCGGTGACAAAACTCCCTAGTTATGTCCTCCCCTTAATGCCAGCTTCCGCCCTCCTCCTCTCCATTTTCTGGACACAAGAAGTAGGAGTGAAGGAAGAAGGAAGAAGGAAGAAGGAAGAAGGAAGAGAAGAGAAGGAAGAAGGAAGAAGGAAGAAGGAAGAAGGAAGAGAAGAGAAGGAAGAAGGAAGAGGGGACAAAGGGACTTTCCCCAATCCCCGCTCACCAATCGCCAATCGCCAATCACCCATCACCACTGCCCTGATCGTTTCGATTCTGTTTAATATAGTTGTCAGCATCGGTATCGCGTTCATCATGTTATATGGGGCAAATTGGATAGATGATCCCACCATGCCCAATTTTGCCCAAAATCTGGAAAAATCCGGTATCTTAACTTGGGGAGCCAGCATTTGGGGCTTAAGCGCGATCGGCACAACCCTATTACTCTGGAAACGACAACCCCAGGGGATATTATGGATAAACTTGATCGGCTTAATCGCCTTTCTGATTTTCTCCATAACACCCGCGTCTATCCAGGTTGATCAACAGCGACAACTACCCCTGCGACAACTAGCTCAATTAGCTACTCAAGTCAAAGTCCCTGGGGAAGAAGTCATAATGATTGGTTTTGCTAAACCCAGTGTGGTATTTTATAGCCAAGCCCCTGTAGTTTATGTGAAAAAATTGGAGGAAGCCGTCAATTACATCCAAAAACAAAAATCTCAATCCCCTCCCACGATTCTAATTTTATCGCAACTCGATAAATTAGAAGAGGCAAAATTGCAACCCCACCAGTACCAATTATTAGGGAACGCGGGAGTTTATCATTTAATTCGAGTCCCTAAATAATTCAACCCCTCTCAGGGTTAATATTCAGGTAGAATCCGCAGTTATCTCTAATAGTAATTCAAACAAACGAGAACCCAACCCCTCGGTAAAAACCAGGGAAAAGTCACAAATGTCCTCCAAGAGTACCGATCTCCTAATTGTTCTCTTTCTCATTTTAGCTAATGGTGTCTTTGTCATGTCAGAGATGGCTATTATTTCTGTGAGAAAAGTGCGGTTACAACAAAGAGCCAACCAAGGCGATCATAATGCTCGTATTGCCTTGGATCTCGCCAATGCTCCTAATCAGTTTTTACCTACGGTTCAAATTGGTATTACACTTTTAGCGATCCTGTCCGGGGCCTTGGGGGAAACCGCGATCGCGCATCATCTCGAACCTCTGTTGGCATCAATTCCCACCTTAGCTCCCTATAGTCACGCGATCGGCTCAACAATATCAATTTTAATCCTTACCTATTTCACCCTCATTCTCGGAGAACTCGTACCCAAAAGATTAGCCTTAAATAACCCAGAACCGATCGCGTCAGTAGTGGCCATTCCTCTGCGAATGTTAGCAACGATCGGCTCCCCCGTAGTACATCTTTTAAGTTATTCTACAGAATTAGTAATGGGGTTATTAGGTATTCGGCCCTCATCGGAACCCCAAGTGACAGAGGAAGAAATTAAAGTCTTAATCGAACAAGGAACCGAAGACGGAACCTTTGAAGAAGCCGAACAAGATATGGTGCAACGGGTGTTTCGTCTCGGCGATCGCCACGTCGGAGCCCTGATGACACCTCGACCGGATATAGTATGGTTAGACTTAGAAGATAGCCTCGAAGAAAACCGTCAAAAAATTCTCAATTGTAGTAACTCTCGTTTTCCCGTATGTCAAGGCGGTTTAGATAACGTCCTCGGAGTTGTCTCCGTCAGCGATCTATTATCCCAAAGTTTAAAAGGTCAATCCTTAGAATTTACCGCCTCCCTCCTACGTCCCCTCTTTGTCCCAGAAGGAACCGCGGGCTTAAAAGTGTTAGAATTATTTAAGCAATCTAGCACCCATATTGCCCTAGTTGTCGATGAATATGGAGTCATTCAAGGTCTAGTTACTCTTAATGATATTTTAGTCGAACTCGTCGGCGATATTCCTTCCATAGAAGATCAGAATGAACCCCAAATCATTCAACGAGAAGATGGTTCTTGGTTGTTAGATGGAATGTTACCCGTAGAAGATTTTTTTGAACTTTTTGATGTAGAATTACCGGAAAAACAACGCGGCAACTATCATACAATGGGTGGGTTTATTATCACTCATCTCGGTCGCATTCCCCAATCAGCAGATTATTTTGAATGGAATGGACTCCGTTTAGAAGTCGTTGATATGGATGGCAACCGTGTCGATAAAGTTTTAGTTATGCCACTGGTAAATTAAACCCCCAAGCCCCCACCCCAGAACGAAAAATAAATAATTTTCTTGAGCTGAACCCTAGGGTATAATTACAAAAAAATTATGCTATTTCATTCTCCATTCCTAATTTACTCTTGACAACAATGTTAAAAAAAATAAACATCAAAAAAATTGCTAGTCTGGTTCAGCAAACTCTGATTATCACATTAATCACATTTATTTTATCAGAAATAACCTTAAGAATTTATAACAAAATCAATCCGAGTTTTATCTTTGTTGACAAAACTTACACTCGTTTTAGACCCAAACCCCATGCCCTTGATTATGGTAGTTTTCAATTAAATTCTCTCGGTTTTAAAGATTTAGAATTTAATCTCAATAAAGCTCCTAATACATTTCGGATTATCGCGATCGGAGACTCCTTTGTCTATGGAGTCGTACCCTATCAATATAACTTTTTTAGTGTTTTAGAAGACAACCTCAATCAGGATAAACAACATAAAAGAGAAGTGTATAACATGGGTATTCCCGGAACCGGGCCTGTTGATTATTTTTCTCTGCTCATTAATGAAGGACTACGATATCAACCAGACATGGTAATTGTCTCCTTTTTTCTGGGAAATGACTTCTCAGACAATAGAAATTATTATGCACAGGGTGTCCCCTGGTATTCCCATTCTTATGTCACATCCCTAATTAAGTTTATGATTGACTTAGCTATTAAATATAAGGGTAATCCTTATGATGTCGCGAACACAGCTAATATGAAATACGAGGATAATATGACAGTCTTTGCTGATGATGCTTACTTAAACATAGAGAAAGATCGCAGCTATATTTTTCATAATCCGGCCAGTCAAACATTCACACAGGATTTTGATGATGCCTTTAGTTATTTAATCAAAATGAAGCAAATCTGTGATAGTCGCAAAATCAAATTTTTAGTAGTGTTAATTCCTGATGAAATGCAAGTTAACCTTGCCTTGCAAGCAAAAGTCGTCAACGCGATCCAGAAAACACCTCAACAAGTGGACTTTATTTTACCTAACAAATTATTAGCACAAAAATTTCAAGAAAATAACATAGATTATCTCGATGTGCTGCCCGTGTTTGCCGAGGAATCCCGCAAAAAACGTCTGTACAGAAGTAATGATAGTCATTGGAATATCGCGGGTAATAAATTAGCCGCGGAATTGATTCAAAAGCATATCACGAATCAATTGCCAAAAAAATAATAGGAGCATTCGAGTAACAGTATATATAGTAATTCCTAATAAGAATGAAACAGGTAGGTTGGGTTGAACGGTAGTGAAACCAAACTTTTCTGACTGATGGGAAGTTCCAACTTTAATTGGAATTACTATAAGTATCGGGCTTCTGATTTTCTCACTATAATCAGGCTAGAAACAGGAAAAAAACTCTATCATTAGGTAAGTTGGGTTTCATTTATCCATCCCACCTAGAGATGGTTCATTTATTTTTTCCCAGTTTTTTCCGTATTTTGACTAAGCACTTTAACAAGAGAATCACCAACATAATTCCCTAAAGCTTTCAGCCCTAAATCATTATAATGACAACAACTATCTATATAAATAGGTTCTTTGATATCATCCAAGATATTAATCGCACTAAAAAATTGAACCCCATTACTTTGTAATTTTTTCACATTTTCTAATAATTTCGGATATCCTAATTTTACCGCGTCAGCATAGGGAGTCTCCTTATTAAACGCGACTTTCTTTTCGGCTTCACTAAAGACTCGTTTGGTTTGATAATATTGATTCGGTTGTAAAAAATGAAAGTAAGGGATTTGACTGGCTTCTGAAACTCGTTTCATTAACACCGATGAACGAACCCAATGCTGGGCTATTTTATCAAAAACAACCCCATCGGCTAAGGGTTCAGGTACTACATTTAATTGGACAATACTTTTCCCTTTAGTATTTGTTTTAATATCTCTCTCAAACTTGATCACATCTTGGCGATAATTATTAATTAAACTCTGTATATAAAAGGATTGAATTGTATAAAAACTAGCAAATTTGCAAGTAAATAGATTCATTATTTCTCCATTTAATTTTTCCTTGTTCGCCCGGATTCTATTCATTGTTTCTATGGCTCTTGGTGTCAAACTATGACTAGCAAAATTTACTAAAGGCGAAATGTGTTGAAAACTTGGCATCGTCACATCTAAGTTATTTCTATTATTTAAACTTGATAAAGCAACTTCATTAAAACCATCTACATTAATGATAATATCAAATTTTTGCCCGAGAGAAAGAAAATAATTTAAAATAATTAATTGTTGGGGTTGTTTATAACCACCCGTCGCAAAGGATAAAATAATAAATTCTTTATCTTTAAACTGGGGCAGTTCCTTAAGTTTATTAGTAATCACTTTATTTTGAACTTCAAAAACCGATAAATTAGAAGCAACAGAACCGCCAAAAATTGCGACAATAACTTGATTTTTGTTTTTCTTCACAAAAGGATAATCATAGGTAGAAAGAAAGCCATAATTATTCATTTTAAACCCTGGTTGAAAATCAGGGCCAGATCTTTGAATATATCCAAAAAAAGGATGAAATCTTTCAATAATAGAATCTGCCGAGTCCCCTAAACGGACACCTTCCATATCTATCCCTAACTCTTTATAGTTTTTTGCAAGTTGTCTGGTGTAAAAAAATTGCTTATTTTTTAACCAATATAACCCCAGGGAACCTAACTCGAAAAAAGCCCCGAATAAAAGTATGTTAATGACCACTATTTTCAGCGTCTCTGTCATTACTTTTTTATTAAATCTTTGGGGTAGATTTACGGGTTTCATCTTGATTGACTCCTGATCTTTAATGCACATTAGGAATGAAAATTAAATAACTTGAGCATTGGGTTTTTCGTTTCACCCTTGAGAGGGAAGGCAGGCAAGATGCCTGCACTACTTTATCAAATTTTCATTCCTTAATGATTAGCGAAGATTATAGCACATCAAACGGATTATGCAATGAGGCTGAATAACCTATGATTAAAATCAGTTATTTGGAGTCTTTTACCACTTTAATAATTGCCTCGGAGATATAATCACCTAAGAGATTTTGTCCAATGTTATTGTAGTGACAGCAATTATCTCGATAAACCGTTTCTTTTGTCCCATCTAAAACATTGACGGCACTAAAAATATTAACTTGATCTTTTCGCAAGTCTTCAACTTTTGACAAGAGTTTGGGATATTCGATCTTAATCGCGTCTGAGTAGGGGCTATCTGTCCCAATGTAAAGTTTCTTTTCTTCCTCTGTAAATACTCGTTTTGTTTGATAATATTGATTGGGTTGAATAAAGTGAAAATAAGGAATTTTACGAGCTTTGAGCACTTGACTCATAGTGAGAGAGGATTGATACCAGATAGAGATCATTTTATCATAAGCTTTTTCCGCATCTAATTTTGACGGACTCTGATACAAATTAATGACATTATTTTTATCAAATAGTTGATTAGCATTAGCTTTCTGTTGTTTTTCGTAGTCTTTCAGTTTTTCTTGATATTGATTAATTAAATGTCTTGCTTGAAGCGATCGCGCTGTATAACAAAGAGCCAAAGAACAACTATCTAAATCCTTCATTGTTTTGCTTAAAAGTTTTTTTGTTTGGCGAATTTCTAACATAGACTGAAGCACTTTAAAGGATAAATTATTATTAGCTAATCCCGTTAAAGGTTGAATATGTTGAAAACTGGGCATGGCCAAATCGAGTTGATTTGTGTTGTTAACATTTGCCAAGGCTATTTCATTAAATCCATCTAAATTAATCACCATATCTAATGGTTGATTGATGGCCAAAAAGTAATTTAAAATTAATAATTGTTGTGGTTGTTTATAGCCACCATTCCCAAAATTTAAAAGGATAATATCTTTATTGGCGAAGAAAGGAGATTTCTTAAGTCGGCGTGTAAATTCTGTATAAATATAGTCATTAACAGCAAAATCATTGGCGACGGAACCTCCAAACATCCCAATAATATATTGATTACTATTTTTCTTAATAAAGGGATAATCATAGCGGCTATAAAATCCATAATTATTAACTTTTAAATTGACATCAGGACGAGGAAAAGCTCCCTGTTTCATCACATAGCCAAAATAGGGATGAAATCGTTCGACAATTTCTTCCTCTAAACGTACTCCCAGTTTTTCTAAGTCTTTGCTAAATTCCTGAGATTGGGGTTGATGTTTACTGGTATAATAAAATCTTTTTTCCTTCAGGAAATAAAAGGCTAATGATACACTTTCTAAGGCGACAAAAGTCAAGAGGATATTAATAAAAATAATCCCCAATAAATTTTGGATTGATTTTAAATCGGTTAATTTGGTTTTCATAATGTATAGATTACCTACCCTAAATGACTATTTATTATTCTTTTTTTGCTTTTCGGGAGTTGATTGGGGAGAAACAGAAGTATTAGACAAAAACTGACAAAGATTTTGGGAGATGATTTCTCCGGCTAAACGATGTCCTTCTATATTCCAGTGCCCTTGACAGAGGATCGCATTATCAAAACCATGTAAACAAACTTTTTGTTGCTCCGCGTATTGTTGAAAAGTGGGGCTTAAATTTAATACGGGAAAACCAGCGCGATCTCCGACGGATTTCACTCGTTTATCAGGATAAAATAAATCCTGAATTTTGTTAGTCTGAGTAAAATTTTGGCGTGTCTTTGGATCGGGTAATACAGACATGGCATCGCCAATGGTAAAAACAAAAAACGGAACTTTTTTTTGTTTCACTTCCTGATTCATTAATTCTAATAACCCTTCTGTGACTTGCCAAGCATCTTGCCAATTTTTATCAGTAGGTTCCTTAAAATTAAGAACACTCAGTCTGGTAAAATCCTGAGAAAGTTTCTCTTTTTTCATATTGAGATCAATTTTCTTAAGCAGTTGTAAAATACGGGAATGATTGACTAACCACCCAGGTAAGCGATCAACCCAAGAAACCGCGTATTGATTACGCTCCACGGGTGAAAGCTGACGAAAAGACATATCCCCCACTAAAGCACCATCTTTATAGACAAAAAAAGGTCGATAGGGATCATATTCTAGTTTGGGTGAGTTATTGATGATATCATTACCATTAAAAAAACCCAGCAATACTAAATCAGGAGAATAATCCCAGACTTTTTTCTGCAAAACAATTAATTCCTGAGCCGTACCATAACCATGAACGCCAAAATTAATGGCTTCAACTTTTTTCCCTTGAAGTGGTTTACATTGGGCTAATTTCGGTTCAATTTCTGCCCAAAAAGTCTTTTCGACTGGTATTTGCATAGCCTCTGTAAAAGAATCGCCTAAAACTGCGATTCGGAAAGTATCTTTGGGTTTTTCTTTACTATGTTCACGATCGCGTAACCCGGCACTATTCATTTGAATAAAAGCCTTACCTTCCTGAGTCCACCAACCGGAAGCACCCGGTTTATGCCACCATCCCAAATCAGGATCAGCGGTATGAAAATCCGTTGGGGCCGAATCAACATAGTCGGGCATTTTCTGTACCCCTTCAATTTTGGCAACGCGTAAACCGATTTCACCAATCATAATGCCAGTGAAAACCCCAGCCAGACTAAGAAAAAATGTTTCTTTCCAGACTTTGTATTTCTGCATTCTTCAGAACAAGGTATAGATTAATAGTGCAGGAACATTAACTTAATATTATTATCGGGTTTCCCCAATAACTAAAATTATCAGACCTCTTTTCCACGAGCTCAAATGTCCCTTTGTTATTCTCACCCAATGGTTTAATTTTTGAGCTTTTGGCAGAGGTGAAACACCGTGAAACATAACTTTCGTGGTAAGATTTTTCTGATCTAGTTGGGGAGAATCATATTAATTATACTTCCCTGTGGCGTTATTTTTTTTTTCGTTATTTTTTCGGGAACCTGAATGCTCGGCGAAACCCTTTTTATTAGAGAGGATGAAGGGAAGCTCCCCTTCACCCTGCTATAGGAAAGACGCGATCTGATGTAAGCACTCACCTCCCTGAGAATTATCTAATCTTTAAACTTAGTTTTCTCCTGGGTAGAAATCAGGTCTAAATCCCGTGAATATCTCAATCAGAACAAAGTATAAATAAACGGCGCGATTACCGAAGATTGACTCAAAATAATCAGAGCTCCCAAAAGAACCAAAGTAATAATTAAGGGTAGCAGCCAATACTTTTGGCGTTCTTTCATAAACGCCCAAATATCTTGAAGAAAGTCTAACATTGTTAAAACGGACGCTCCATACTAACTCTATTTTTGGGTTGACTAGGGACGCGATAAGTCTTCTGATCGTCACTCAGTTTTCGGCGCATCGGATCAGAACCCATTGCGCGCTGAATCCAACCCATTGGTACCATTATCAGATAAAAGACAATCCCTAAAATAAGTGGTGTTTCGATCGCGCTCATAAACAGCCCAAAGCGCATCCAACCATGATAAATGGGATTGAGGGATAAGGGCGCGATCAGAGCCATCAGACAGAGAATGCCTCCGATGAGCCAAAAAGCCCAATGACTCCCATGATGGCGTAATAAGGGGACAACTATCCCGAACAAACCAATAATGATACCACCTAATAGCAGTCCAAAGTCCCGTAGGCCTTTTTCATCGAGTTTGGGTATGCTGTGAGTCTCTTTCCGAATTTCGTGATTACTCATAGTGATTAGGGATTGGGGATTAGGGATTGGGGATTGGGGATGAGGGATTGGGGATGAGGAAAATAGCCAGTTTTGGCGGGGAGCATTTCATTTTGGCCAATTGGTAGTGGGAGCCAGATGCTCCCTCGGAGATCCCGCCGGGAGCGAGACGCTCCCACTACAGGTTTTTTTCGGACCTTGCGATGCTCCCTTTTGGGCAACCCTTAATCGAGTTCAAATTCTTGTTTCCAAGAGTCATCTTGTTCCCAAGGGGTTTGTTGAGTCTTCGCTAAGAGGCAATTTTCTAACACCAAATAATCCATCTCCGTCCGCATAAAACAGCGATAAGCATCTTCTGGCGTACCCACAATCGGTTCTCCTCGGACATTAAAGGAAGTATTTACTAATACCGCGCAACCCGTTTCCTTCTCAAAATGAGAAATAAGATTATAATACCGAGGATTAGTTTCTTTGTGAATTGTCTGAATCCGGGCTGAGTAATCAACGTGGGTGATCGCGGGAAGTTCCGAACGCGGAATATTGAGTTTCTCAATACCAAATAGTTGCTTTTGCTCCTCTGTCATGGGAATACGTCGATCTTCGCGTACTGGAGCCACAATTAACATATAAGGACTAGGCCGATCCTGATCAAAATAATCAGAAACTCGTTCCGCTAATACTGAAGGGGCAAAGGGGCGGAAAGACTCTCGATATTTAATCTTGAGATTCATTACCGACTGCATTTTGGTATTACGCGGATCGCCAATAATGGAACGTCCCCCCAGAGCGCGTGGGCCAAATTCCATCCGCCCTTGAAACCATCCTACGACATTACCCTCGGCCAAAATTTTCGCCAAACGGGGCATGAGTTGATCATCTTCGAGAAACTCATAACCGGCTTTGACGGCTTCGAGATATTCCTGAATTTCGGCATTACTATGACGTGGGCCTAAATAAGAGCCACGCATCGCGTCATAACAGGAGACTGAAATGGGGGCTTTTCTCAGAGTCGCGATCGCGTCACGACTGGTAACTTCTTCATGGACTTCTTCCATTGGTTTGTCTTTGAAGTCAACAGGCAACCAGTGGGAAACATCACGGGGTTGATCGTGATATTGATACCAGATAGCTAAGGCTGCACCAAGGGCCCCCCCTGCATCTCCGGCCGCGGGTTGAATCCAAATATCTTTAAAGGGACTTTCGCGTAAAATACGACCATTTGCGACACAATTAAGGGCGACACCTCCTGCTAAACAGAGATAATCGACATTTAATTCTTTCTGCACAGTACGACTCAGACGTAAGACAACTTCTTCTGTCACAACTTGAATAGAAGCCGCGATATCCATTTCCCGTTGGGTAAGTTGGCCTTCCGCTTTACGCGCCGGGCCTTCAAACAGTTGGGCAAATTTATCATTCGTCATGGTGAGGCCGACGGTGTAGTTGAAATAATCCATATTCAACCGGAAAGTACCATCGTCTTTTAAGTCCATTAAATGGGTGAGGATGCGATCAACATATTTCGGTTCCCCATAGGGTGCGAGCCCCATTAATTTATACTCACCGGAGTTCACTTTAAAGCCCGTGTAATAGGTAAACGCGGAATAGAGTAAACCCAGGGAGTGAGGGAAATCAATTTCCCATTGGGGGGTAAGTTGGTTGCCATCCCCTAACCAAACGGAGGTAGTGGCCCATTCACCCACACCATCCAAACACATCACCGCGGCTTTTTGGAAGGGACTAGGGAAAAACGCGGAGGCCGCGTGGGCTTGGTGATGCTCTGTAAAGAGGAGAGGGGGAAGTAATCCTACTTTACATTCTGCCAGGGCTGCTAGTTCTTTTTTTAAGACTGTTTTGAGGTAAAGTTTTTCTTTAAGCCAGACGGGCATCGCGGCCAAGAAGGACTGAAAACCCTTTGGCGCGTAGGATAAATAGGTTTCTAGTAAACGCTCGAATTTAACTAAGGGTTTGTCATAGAAAACAATTTGATCGATTTCTCGTAAATGCAGGTTAGCTTCTTTGAGACAATACGCGATCGCGTTTTTGGGAAATCGGGCATCGTGCTTTTTACGAGAAAAGCGTTCTTCTTGGGCCGCGCCGATGATTTCACCGTTACAAACTAATGCCGCGGCACTGTCATGGTAATATGCCGATATGCCAAGTATGTTCATTCGCTTCTCACCGATAAAATGGGGCTAGGCTGTGACTAGACAAGAAAATATTAAGACATTATATCACAAGTTTATCCCCTGTCCTGAAATTGACCGACCACCTTTAGGATCATCTTTGATTATAGAGGCTGTATAATTTGAGGAGAGAGGAGTTCATGCCAAATTTTCACTTAATATTATTTTTTTTTATTTAATAAGAGATAGAGATAATTTTCATTTATTGTTATGATAAATTACATAGATTTACATTTATTTCGATCAGGTAAGGAGGGAGACGCGATCGTTTTGAGGGATTGAGTTAAAACAGTTGAGGCGCTCTGTTAGGAATGAAAATTTCATAAAGTAGTGCAGGATGACCGCTTTCGATCTCAAGGGCGAAACGACCAACCCAATATTTAAGTTATTTAATTTCCATTCCTAAGTTGTCGAAAATAAAGAATAATTCTGTGTTAAAAGAGCTAAAATGCTCAGTAAAAAGACCAAAGCCTGTCATCAAGAAACTCTGGGAGCATTATTACGACATGACGAGTTCTTGTTTATCGGATTTTTTTTATCCTGTTCAGTAAGCCGGAAAAACTTAGGAGATTGGGTATTATGGACTTTAGTTATTCAAGAACAAACCCCTGTTAAGTCCCATGTCTTAAAAATATCAGAGGACGCGAAACGTTTAGCAAAGAAACTTTTACAAGAAGCGGATTTTTCCCGCTTACTTCCTGAAGATTTTCCCGAAATTCGATAATTTATGCCGCGATGTCACGGTATAAGCTTAACCGTAAAAAATGAATTAAGTATTAAACTCTGGTCAGAAGTTAAAGCTATTATGGGCTTAGAAAAACTCCCTCAAAATATGAACTCTATGCTCTTTCTGGAAGCTGTTTATCTGGGATATCAACAAAATTACAGTTCCCAGGGCGAACCCTAATCAAATAAGAACTTTATTATCCTATTTCCTAGCAACAGAGATAGCCCGATCTCTGTTATCCCAAAGGGAATCCCCCCCTTATGGTGTAAGTCCGATGAAAATATTCCCCGTCCTAGTTGACGAAGTGGAAATACCTTAGTAGAATAGATTTAGTTTTCCCATAGACCCTTGATGCAGACCCCTGCATTCCTTGATTTTGGCATCTCTAGTAGTTATCTTTTGAACAGTGACCCTGTGAAAAGTGACTTCACGTCAAAAGCACACCAATAAAAAGCGTAGGCAATGAAAAACAGGGTAGAGCAGTGGCTTGCTTACCCTGGTAGACCCCTAGCAAAACCAATAAATGGTAGTGCAATTGATTAATAAAAAGATGCACCCTGATTTCAAAATTACCCGATGGATTAACGCCCTGAGTGTCTCAGTTTTTAGTAGATTTACTGCCTGATGGCAGGAAGACCTCTCCCCATGACAGGGAGGGGAAACTTATGGACACTACCAACAGGTCACTTCCCTTGTATTTGTATTTCCGGTTTGTGTACCTGCTTGTCTTTTATTATTACAGGCAGACTCAAGTCTCTTCAAGAGGTCTATTGCAAACACCCACTTTTGATAGTTACTACAGCCAAGGAGTCCCGAAAACACAGAGAAAACCCAACCCTGCTGGGACACCTAAGCACAAAAAGCCAGAGCTACGATGATCCATCGAAGCTCCTAAAACGAAATACCATCAATAGCCTCGAAACTAAGCCCCGTTGTGTAAGAGAGGTTGTTGGAGAGGAGAGAATGCAACACAGGCATCTCAAATATCGCTCTCAAGCATATTTCTCCGACAGAAATGGGTAATAGTCCGGGTGACTCACAGCCCTGTAGGTTGACTTCCATGAGGGCTCTCGCTCCCCTTCCCAGGTAAAAGTGGGTAGGCCAGAATAACAGTAGCAAGAGTTAACTGGTAGCTGCGAAAGGCGAGTCGGAAATACATCCTGATTTGATTATGGCAGATCAGATCGGTTTTCCCCAGGGGGAATCAAGGCAAAATTTCCCCATGTCGAGGCAGTACCCAGTTAAGCCAACTATTGATGGTATACAGGGTGCATTACTATGAAAAGAATTATTTGGGTTTTAGGGGTCATCGCTTCCACAGGTATTACTTTTTCCTATGCTCCCTACGCGAAAGCTAGTAATGGGGAAACGTCTTTACGCACGGCAGATACAGCTAATCTGATGAAGGTCAATTATATTGGTCGTGACGAAGATGGGAAGAAGGAAGATGTCAAGACTGGTAAGCCTAAGTCTTAAGTGAGGGGCTATTAATTTCTCTAAGGCGAGAAAGTTTGCCCTTTTCTGCCTGTGACGCGTCAAAAAAAAGTCCTACTTCGGTGGAACAGACGCGAGGAAGCTCGAAGAGGATATCAAGGAATAGTGTCTAACTTAGTCAGGACAAGTCCTAGTTTGTGTAAGTTTCTCAAGGTGGAATAATTCTTTTATACTGCAACTTAAGGCGGGTGGAAAAGCTTTCCTATAGGGTGGGTTCGCTTCTGCCCTCATCGTATTTCTTCTTGAAAACCCTAAGTGTATATCCGACATGAGCACAACAAAACGACAGATATCGACAAAAACGCAGTCGAGGCGTCAGGCGACACCGAAAGAACGGCAGTTAATTCATCTGTTGGCTAATCTGGGGTGTTCTTTTGTGAAATACGATGCCGCCCACGCTCTCAGCAAGGGAGTGATTTCCCCCGACGAGCGCAAGCGTTTAGCCGAATGGCACTACCTTCGACTGCAACAAATTCGTCGTATTGAGCGCAGTTTGGAACCAGTCGCGTCTCTCAAGCGTGTTTATTATAAGAGTGTCCTTAGTCCTGGGGATTTAAAATCTTTAAAACTTCTCTGGTGCGAGGATGATCAAAACCGAGTAAAGCGTCTTGATCCGTCTCTGGATGAGGTTTTAACTGTTGCCTTGGATCGAGGCGATACGTTAAAACAGATTTTCTACACTATTGAAGTTAAGGAACGTCTTTTTGCTCTTACTCCTGAAGCTGGTAAAGTCCCCCTTTGGGTTGCGGAATGGGAAGAGTCTGATTATGATATTAATTTTTTCCCCCCTTCTTTTCCTGCATGGGCCGCGATCGTGGACGATTGAAACTCAAACGAGTGTGTTATGTTTTTTTTTCCTGCAACCGGGTTTCTTCTCAGAAATCCGGTTTCTCATTGTTTAGCAGAAGGAAGAGGGAAGAGGGAAGAGGGAAGAGGGAAGACTGTAGGGGTAGTGCCCCCGTGCCTACCCTAATCAATGGTTTGGGCCATTAACAACCTCCTAACTGTCGAGGTTGCTTATAATGAACTACAGAGGTCGACTAGGGCACAGAGGGGAGAGTTTGAGAGGGGATATAAAGAGAAAATTATATCATTTTTTTGTGTGTTTGTCAAGATTAAATAGCTGTAATTTTTACTAACAGAGAGATGGATTTTTGATGATGAAAAATATGCCTTAAATTGGGAGGTTAAAGCAATGGTACAGGAATTAGTTGATTTGAGAATCTCTATTTTTGAAGGACGTTATGAGGATGCTTTAGGAATTATAGATGAGTTAGAGGGAATGAGTAAACAGGCTATTTTGCGAAATATTGAGTCGTTTTTGATTCGGTTAATGATTCATTTAATTAAAAATCAAGTGGAATCGCGCTTAACCAATTCTTGGGCGGCTTCGATCGCGGGTTCGATTGTTGAAATCAAGAAGTTAAATTTGAAAGATAATAAGACATCTTACTATATTAAGTCAGGGGAATGGGAATCTTATTTAGAAGAGGCGCTTGAGTTCGCAATTCGTCCGGCAAGTCAGGAAGTTTTGAACGGTAAATTAAGTCGTGCTAAACTCGCGGCTAGATTGAATAGAGAGCAATTGTTATTAATTGCTCATGATTTAGTGACTTTGATTTATGATAATTCGACGCGGGAGTTAGAAGATAAATTAGATGAGTATTTGACTCTGTTACCGGGTGGTGCAGAGTGGAATACAGATAATTGATATGAGATTAAAGGAGCGGTTTTTTTTTACCGCAGATGTAGGCGAAGCCTTCCCGAAGGGGTACGCAGATGGACGCAGATGGCGAGGGATTATGTTAAGATAGTTTAGTATGTTGGTTAGTCGAAGAGAAACGGATATGAAATCAGATATTACTGTTTGTGTCAGTGCTGATGGTAAATTAGAAGTTCCGGCGGAGATTCAAACTAAACTACAGCCTGGGGATCGATATCAAGTGATAGTGACAGGAGATAAGATTGTTTTTGAGAAGGTAAAAGCGGGTTTTGACTGGGAAGAATGGGAACGGCGCGTAGAAGCGGCTAACCCCAATCCTGATCAATTAACTATGGAGGAAATTTGTTAAATTGTTCGGGAAGTGCGCCGCGAGAAATGTTCTCAAACGGAGCCTTAAAAATGAGAGTTATCATAGATACTAATCTCTTTGTATCAGGTTGGCTATGGGGAGGTATCCGCTCGTTTATTTAGATTGGCAAGAGCTCGTCAAATCATAATTTGTGCATCTGAACCGATATTGGCAGAATTAGAAAAAACTTTGAGTAAACAGAAACTCCGGGGTAAATTACAATCTTTGGGTTTTACTGTTGAATACTTAATAAGTGGAACAGGAGAATTAGTGGAAGTTTATCCCATTTCGGCTATCAACGTACCTGATTTACGCGATCGCAATGACAATATGATTTTAGCTACCTCGATCGCGCTTCCTTGATGTGATTGTGACGGGCGATCGCGATTTGTTAGTATTACAGGAATATGAGGGGATTGCTATTGTGACAGCTAGGGAGTTTTTGGATCGGTATTTTCCTGAAAATTAGGACGCGATCGCGCTTTTTTTTTACCGCAGATGAACGCAGATAGACGCAGATGAAAGAGTTAGATAAAGTGAACAGTAAAAAGCGGGTTTCTTCACCCTCAAACAAGGGGTTTCTATCAGAGCGCGTTGACTCAAGAAATCAAGGAGGCGCGATCGCGGCTGATGCCGATGTGATTGTGACGGGCGATCGGGATTTGTTAGTATTACAGGAATATGAGGGGATTGCTATTGTTACGGCTAGGGAGTTTTTGGATCGGTATTTTCCTGAAAATTAGAACGCGATCAGCAGAAGCCGATGGGGTTGAGGGATTGTGTTAAATTTGGGAAATCAAAGAGCGAGTGCTTTTCGGGAAAAACGTGAGCACAAACGAAAACTATAAAGTCATCCACTCATCAAGAGATATGGCGCGATCGATAATTTCCTCAACTTCTTGAATCATCATCCGTAGTTGCGCGACAGAATATTCATCATTAGAAGGTATGGTTAAGCGATTTTCATCGAAGATCATAAACTGGTGTCGAGAGCCAGAAAAAGGCCCATCAAATCCCAATTGCCGCAACTTTTTGATAAAATCTCGACGTTTACAGGGTATCCACCGGCTCACGAATTGGCTCCTTGTTCAAATCGATGTTGTTGATGACTGGTAAAGTATGACCGAGTTTTAACCCTAGTAGAATCCAGTCTTCTAAGGTTGAGTGTAATTGGTTTTCGCACTCCCGTAGTGTGGATGCAAATGCGATTACTCCTTTGCACCCAGGCATTCGACCGACAAAAGTGCCATCTTCGAGTTTATCGTAAGTGGCTAGGGACATTGCTGTGTCGATGTATTGACTTAAAATGTAATTGACGCTCATCACCGAACCTCTTGTAATTGCCTGCTGAATTTGGGAATATCCATCGACTTTCTTTGAGGGATTACTATAATATTAGTTGTAGCATGAGGTGTGGGATTTGGAAACATTTTTTTATCACGGATCGGGGAATTTGTCAATAGAAAAAAAAAGTATTAATGTTGGTAAGAGTGAGTGCCTTTCTCAGAATCCCAGCGCGATCGCGTTTTTTTTTACCGCAGATGAACGCAGATAGACGCAGATGAAAGAGTTAGATAAAGTGAACAGTAAAAAGCGGGTTTCTTCACCCTCAAACAAGGGGTTTCTATCAGAGCGCGTTGACTCAAGAAATCAAGGAGGCGCGATCGCGGCTGATGCCGATGTGATTGTGACGGGCGATCGTGATTTGTTAGTATTACAGGAATAGGAGGGGATTGCTATTGTGACAGCTAGGGATTTTCTCAATCAGTATTTGCCTGAAAATTAGAACACGAACGGCTCCTGCCGATGGGGTTGAGGGATTGTAGAAACCGGGTTTATAATCGAAAACCTCGACTTCGTGAGCAGTCTCAGAAAGAAACCCGGTTTCTGTATCTTGGTGAGTTGAAGAGAAACGGATATGAAATCAGATATTACTGTTTGTGTCAGTTTCGCTTGTGCATTAATAAGGATGCTGGCGATAGAGATTTAGTCGGTTCTCTGCAAAATTAAAGGAGGCAAATTTGCTAAAATCAGGGAACGCGATAGATTAATAAATCATTAATGAAAATGCTTGTTCAACAGGAAAAGTACAGCCATTAGATATTGGGCAATTATGAAATCGGCTGCTTTGCCTTCATTTTTGGAAAAATACTATTTGCTTGATGTTAGTATCAAACAACAAGCTAAGAAAGCCTATCACTTGTGGCTACAAAATCCATTTCACCCGTCTTTATGACACGGGGTTATAGGGTGCTTGGCGTTTTTGAAGGTGGAAATGTAACATGGTTTTGGATTGGCAGTCACGATGGCTATGAGCGATTCTTTTCTTCAAGACGCGATCAGGCTTCACTGCGGTAGAGGGATAGAAGGGGCGAGCGGGCGAGCTCTGAAAATTGGATTAAGGGAAAGCGAAGCTGCTTTGCAAAATCGCCTCCCTCCTTCCCTTAATTTTTGTCCGAACCTTTTAGGCAAGGCACATTTCGGATATTGAGTCTACCATGTCCAGTAGCTATCGTAACAAGAATGTCCCCCATCGCCAACCCAAGTACCAAAGCGCGGATGCTTAGACTCACAAACCTCAGAGAGATGATGACGATTCTCTTTCCACTCAGGGTTACTTCCCGTGACATTTGCTGTCACGTTTGCTCCGGGTATTCCTCCCTGTACTCCGACTTGCCCGCCCACTTGACTTTGTATGGGAATCTGCCGTGTCCCACAGATAACAACATCATTCTGAGGATCGAGGCGAGCAGATGTATAGTTTCCGTACCGACCCCTACAAAAGCCGTCTGCATCGAACTGGTTTATATCAGAAATCTTGTAGATTACTCGTCTTTGTCCTGGTAGTTGAGCGAAAACACCTTCACCAATCCCGGCAGTTGCTACTAACGCGCAGACTGCTGAAGACATTAGTGTAGTTAGCCAAGATGTTCTGAACATTTTTCTCACAGTTTTAAATTGAGGCTGTGTTTTTATTCTGTGCATTGTGGTTTTAGGCTACTTAGTTATATTTATAGACGAAATATGCGTTGAGTCTGTGATTACAAAAAAAATAATTCACAGATTGGCTTTATCGGTATCTATCATAAGCCATCTTTTTTTGATATACCATAATAAATATTCAGAAAATATCCTGAATATTTGCGATAATTTTTATCATAAAATATCATGTTTTATCACAAACATCATAAAACATCATCAAAGTCTGATATGATAGCAAGATCATATACACCTACCTCACTATGGACATCAAGGAAGTCTTGAGATTGGCTGACGAGCTGGTTTTAGCCAAAACTGGCAAACACTTAGACAATCTCCAACAGGCTGTATTGCTCGCAAGTTATCAAGGTAAAAGATACTCCGAAATTGCTAAAGAATATCACTGTACTGAACATCATGTTGCTAATGTCGCTTCAAAATTATGGCAACTCATTAAAAAAAAGTTAGGTGAAAAGGTTAGTAAAACTACTTTACGCTCGGCAATGGAAAGCTATGAATTTTCAAATTCAACTTTCGGTAATTATTTTAATTTTGTAGAAAAAAGTCACATCAACGTCTGCACAGAAACCTCGCACCCTCCAAACTCTCAACAAAAATCACCTCCTGCACAAACCTCAACCGAAGACGACACCCAAGAAAAACCGCGATTTGATTTAAGAGATGCACCGGATCTCAGAACTTTCTACGATCGCGCCTCTTGTCCCCTCTCTACCCTGGAAACCTTGATCGCGCATGAAAACTGTCGCCTCCTCACTATCACAGGTATGAGTGGCATCGGCAAAAGCGCGATCGTCCGTCACCTCATCCCCCAACTTCAAACTCAATTTGATCGCATCATCTGGCGCAGTCTCCGCACTTCCCCACCCCTAGAAACAACCCTCAAAAACCTTATTCAATCTCTCTCAAATCAAAACCCCTCCCCTGCTGGGATTGGGGAGGGTTTTCCCGTTGACACCGACTCTCAGTTGTCAATGCTCATAGAATATTTGCGCGACAATCGTTGTCTGATCATCCTAGATGATGTCCAGCAAATCCTCAATCGTGGTCAAATTTCCGGCTATTATAAACCCGGATATGAAAATTATGGAACTCTCTTTAAACTTATCGGTGAAATTCCCCATCATAGTTGTTTAATCCTCAATAGTTGGGAACCCCCCTTAGATATTCTCTCATTCACTGACGATAATTCAGCAGTACGTTTATTACAATTAACAGGTTTAGGTGAAGCCGCGACAGAAATTCTGAGAGAAAAGGGTTTATTAGATGAAGAAAAATGGCCAGAATTGATTAACTTTTATCAAGGTAATCCCCTCTGGTTAAAATTAGTTGCTCAAACTATTAACACCTTATTTGCGGGTAGAGTTGCTCAATATTTGAGTTATGAATCCGTATTTTTAAGCGATGAATTAACACCGATATTACAACAGCATTATCAGAGATTGTCGGAGTCCGAAAAACACGCGATCGCGCTACTTACCCATCAAACAGAACCCGTCTCTATTACCACACTTTTAGAATATTGTCAAGAGTCAAAAGCCGATTTATTCAAGGCAATTCCATCTTTAGTCAGGCGGGGTCTAATTTCCACAAATGTCCGAAGGGATGAGACAGTTTTTGCTGTTATACCTGTAGTCAAGGAATATCTAAAAATGGTTAGTTTATAAATGATTAATGAAGCCAAAAAGAAAACAATAGATGATATTTTTGCCGAGGGGACTTTAATCGACTCCGCGTTAAAACTCGCGGGTGAAAAAGCCCTTTTGCCACATCAACAACTAGGCAATCCTGTAGCCAGATGGCGTGACGGCAAAGTAGTTTGGATACCCCCAGAAGAAATTTCCCTACCCGAAAACACCCCCCACTAGAGAAAAATTTAGACTCCGTATCGCGCTTCTCAATTGTTACGATCTTCCTTCAATTACGGTGATTATTATCATAATGAATGCGAGCACCTGCCCATTGTAATTTTTCCCGTAGAGTGCGGTAATAGGAATAATCTTCGCGCAAAATAATAAATTTTCCTTGACAATCTGCCATGCGTACATCTACCCTTTGCCCAGGCCAGATCGCGGTTCCTAATACTCCATCTGTCCATAGTTTGGTATTTAATTCATAATCTCCTAAAGGCCAAATACTGACAACCGAACCCGATGGAAGAAGAATCGGACGACTTGATAAACTTAAGGGACATATTGGCGTTACCGCGATCGCTTCCATTCCGGGGTGCATAATCGGGCCATTGGCAGACGCGGTATAACAAGTTGAACCCGTTGGAGTTGCAACAATTAACCCATCACCTTGATATTGATCAACGATTTCTCCGTCGACTTCCATTTCTAAGAAAGAAGTGGGCATTCGATCAGCACAGGCGGGTTTGACACACATTTCATTTAAGGCTAAAAAGTGATCGCTCACCGGTTCTAAATTACTGCGATCGCCTTCAAAGATAGCCGCTTGTAACATCATCCGTTGTTGCACAGCATAACGGTCTTCTAAAAGTCTATCCCAAACCCGCTCCGTATCTTTAAAATCTGGAAAAGACTCCGTTAAAAACCCTAAATGGCCTCCCACATTCACCGCTAAAATAGGTATTCCTTGGGGTGCGAGATGACGCGACGCGGCCAATACCGTACCATCCCCCCCTAGGACAATTGCCACATCAATAGGAGTGGTGATGGAGGCTAAAAATACCGGATAGGGATTATCTTTCGGGCCTGAAGGCCCCATTAATACATGACAACCCCGATTTTCTAATTGTCGAGCACATTGTTCCGCCCAGCGTTGCGCTTGCGGATCTCTAGCTTTATGGGCGATGATGACTTGTTTCAGTTGCACGTTATTAGTCGGGAATAGGGAATGGGTGATGGGTAATGGGTAATAGGTGATAGCTAATCACAGATTATATTACTGATTTTGTATATAGCAATCCTATTTCAATTGTAAGACTTTTGTAGGGGCAATCCCCCCGTGGTTGCCCCGATTGATCAGGGGTAGGCACTCTTCTCTACCCCTAGGTTTTACCACAACCTATTTAGGATTGCTATAGTTACATACTAACTTGAGAAAATTCCATGATATAAGAAATGGAAGCATAAGGATTTAATTAAATATCAAAAATTATATAACTATTTAGGGCTGGCTGAAAAAGTCAGAGGGTGGGGATAGGCAATAGGGAATAGGGAATAGGCAATAGTTTTAGACATTCACTCTGGTATCATGGCGTGATCAATTACCCAAAATGCCAGGAGTTGAGAAGTAAGCTAGACAAAACCGGACACTTGGTTCGACGAAAAAAAGTATCAAATCCTTATCGGTTAAGTCTTATGCTTTTATTCAGCAAACCCTATTTACTCACATTTTTAGATGAGGTTTATACTGACGCGGTTCAACAAGCCCAGAAAAAAAGTGAAATTGTATCACTTCTTATCTATTACTTATCCCTGGATAGGGACGGTGGGTGAGGTTGATATTTTTTTTTATTTGATGCAACAATTATCACCGCCTCAGCCACCCTACTCTTAATATTAATTCCTTTGTTGAATGAACCATAAAATACGGATTCCTGCTCCTAGGAAGAGCCGAGATTACGAGATCACCTATTACTTGGATTTGGCCAAGGAAGACGAGAGTCTGACGCGAGACGTTCGGAGACGGCTTTTGCACCTAAATAATTGATATGACTGGGGTCAAGAAAATAATCATTGCGTTTTGACCATTCTTGAGATAAGTCTCTAAAAATAAAACCTTTTTCTTGCGCGAGTTCTTGCATTCGTTGTTTGAATTTACGTTCGATTCGCAATCTTTCTCGATCTAAATAGTCATCGGTTAAGGGTAAATTTACTAAGACTAAGGGGATTTTACGCGCTTTGGTAAAGGACACGATCGCGCCTAAGGCAGTTTCCTGTTTGCCCCCTAAACGAAAATCCATATAATCGCGATCGTAATTCCCCGGAACTAAGGGATGAACTCGTTGATAAGTCTCTGGATTATAACGCAAAGTTAAAGATAAAAAACCATTAGAGTCGATTCTTTTGCGTAATTCATCTAAGGGTAATGGACTCGACGTATTTTCCACGAGACTGGGTTCATCCGCGGGTAAAGTTTCCCCAGAAGATTCGCTTTCCTCGATCACTTCTGAGGATACATTTTGACCCAAATTCGTCTGACAAGAGTCAGGAAATGAATAAGAAGGAGGTTTACTTTGAGATTCTTTTTCGGGGAGTTTTGGACGAATACCCGCGGTTAATTTTTTCGTACCTTCCGAATTAATAATCCAATTGTATGTATAATCAGTTCGACCGTCATTAAAGGCGCGGACTCCATCAGCAAAAATAATCATTTTTGGTAATTGTTCTGGTGTTAATAATTTTTTTAATTGAAACTCTACCACTTGCGCGGTTGCGCCATGAATGCCAAAATTAAAAATCTTTAATCCGGGTTTGCCGCGACGGGCTAAAGATATTTGTAATTGTTTGGGATCTACTCCTTCGAGAGCACGCGAACTCCCCACAATTAAAATATCTGGTACTCCTACCGTCGCGATATAAGATAAATAAAGTTGAATTTGATCATCGAGAAGATGATTACTAAAACTGGTAACTGTTGTGGGAGAAGGCGCGATCGCGTTTTGTTGAGAAATGGTTAATTGTTTCATATACTCCGTGACTTTTTTCTCCGCGAAAGGCCGTTTGGGACTATTAGTGGGAACCGCGTGCATCCACCCGACAGCTTGTACCCATAATTGGGCAACTTCATCCCAGTTTTCCTTCGTTTTTGCTGATTTTGTCAGATGAGAGGCGCGCTGGGCAAATTGTAGAGAGGCCGCCAAGGGATCGGAAGATGAACAAGAATTAGAGAAAAAATTAGGAAATTTTGGCAGTTGAATCGTTTGAGGTAAGGTAAGGCCTAATACTCCCGCGCCTTGCAGACGTGGATGAAACACACTCGCGGAACATCCCACGGTTAATGTTAGGAATAGGATTGTCAGGGTCCAATTTTTGGGAAATTTTGATATCAAAGGCTTGCGATCAGAGCGACTCATTGAACTTACCTATCGCGGATAATAATGCTTTCTAAGATTTTATTTTCAAAACCATCAGATAGTTTATCATAGACTGCCCGTTTTGAGGAAATCATTTTGACACCAGAAGAAAAAGTCCCTAGAGCCCGATTTTTCCAGGGTGGACAGAGCCAGGGCGCGATCGTGATTACTTTTTAGCCAATTGGCCAATGTGAATTTGGCATAATAGCGGATGCTTTTTACCAAAAAAAGATTTAATAATTATTTAAGACTAATTTCCAGATAATCTCTTCATCCTTTGGCAGAATGGTGTAAAAGGGAAAATCCTCTCGATATCAAAATCAAATAAGCAGAAGGTAGAATCTATGAAAATTATTGAATATTTATCAATTGATGGGAGTTTAATTGTTGTTAACTGCCCTGAATATAATACTGTCAATTTGCTGAAATATCCTATCGATATATTATTATTGTTATGGGTTGGTGGAGCCTTATTGTTTTTTTTCCGATTTATACAAGGACAAAAAAAAACAACTTCTCTTCAGGTATTTCCCAAAAACAAGAAAAATATATGGATTGAATACTTAACACTAATTACCTTAGTTTCTGCCTTTGATAAAATTACGGGAGAATTAGCCAAAAGCCGGGATCTCATTTCCGCGATATTGGAATCAACATCCGAGGGAATTTTGGTGTTGAATGCTACAGGAGAAATTACTTTTTATAATGAAAAATTATTGACTTATTTGGGTTTAGAAAACACAGAAAAAATAAATACTCAAGTTGTTTTAGAAAAGATATCAAAAAATATTAGTAATAATAAAACTACTTTTTCGGAAATTAAAACATTATCTAAAATTAAAAATTTGCCTTTTACAGAGAAGATTAAATTCAAAAATGGTAATTGTTTTGAACTCTATTATCAACCGCAAAAAATTGAAGAAAAAACGGTAGGAATCGTAATTAATTTTAGAGATATTACGGGATATCAAGAAACTGAATTAGCCCTTCAGCAAAGTCAGGAAAATAATCGCACTATTCTCAATTCTATGCCGGATTTACTACTGAAAGTTTATCGAGCATTAGAAAAAAGCGAAGAACAATATCGTCGAATCGTTGAGACAGCATTAGAAGGTATTTGGATTATTGATGCCGAAAATAAGACGGTTTTTGCTAACCAAAGAATGGGAGACATATTGGGTTACAGTTTACAGGAAATGCTTAATCATTCCCTCTTAGAATTTATGGATGTGGAAGGATACGCGATCGCTCGCAATTATATTGCGCGTTGCCAAAAAGGAATTGAAGAAAGCCATGATTTTAAATTTAAACGCAAAGATGGTTCTGATTTATGGACGCTCCTCTCTACCAATCCCATTTTTGATACAGAAGGACAATATGCGGGTGCATTAGGCATGATAACAGATATTACAGAACGCAAGCGCAGTGAAGAAGCACTTTCTAAGAGTGAAGCCACAAATAGAGCTCTTTTGAATGCTATCCCTGATGCGATGTTTCGTCTCAGCAACGATGGGACTTTTTTAGATATAAAAGTGGCTAAGGATTTTGAGCTAATTTTCCCTGCGAGTACGATCTTAGACAAAACCGTTGAGCAAGTGTTCCCAAAAGAATTGGCTGAAAAATCAATATTTTATATCCAATTAGCTTTACAAACAAGGGAGGTACAAACTTTTGAAGATCAACTGAGTTGTCCCCTGGTTGAGAATAGTATTCCGGGTAATTTGGGCTACTTTGAGGCGCGTATAATTGCTATTAGTGAAGAGGAAGTATTAATGATAGTGCGGGATATTACTGAACGGAAAAAAGCGGAAGAGATGATTCGCTATCAAGCTAATTATGACTTATTAACGGGTTTACCCAATCGAATGTTATTTAATGAGCGTCTTTCCCTTTCCTTAACTCAGTCCCGTGAGCATCAAAAGAAACTGGCTGTTTGTTTTTTAGACATCGATCATTTCAAAAAAATTAATGATACTTTGGGGCACAGTGTGGGTGATTTGTTATTGAAGAATTTTGCCTCCCGCGTTAGTCAATGTGTCCGCAAAGGTGATACAGTCGCCCGGTGGGCGGGTGATGAATTTACCCTGATTATTCCTGAAATTGACTTGACTGATGATGTTGCTAATATCGCCCAGAGAATTTTGGAGGTATTAAAACCTCCCTTTTCTCTGGATGGTAATCAATTGCATATTAGTAGTAGTATTGGCATTGCTCTTTATCCTGATGATGGCGAATGTGCTGAAACTTTGATAAAGAATGCGGATGCTGCTTTATATCGTGTCAAAGAAAAGGGAAGAAATAATTATCAGTTTTATAATTCGACTATCAATGTTCACCCGGGAGAATTGTTGACTTTAGAAAATCACTTGCATCACGCGATACAATGGGATGAGTTTGAAGTTTATTATCAGCCTAAAGTTAATGTAAAATCCTGGGAAATAACGGGAATGGAGGCCCTTTTAAGGTGGCAACATCCGACACTGGGTTTAGTTTCTCCTGATACCTTTATCCCTCTTGCTGAAGAAAATGGGCTAATTATTCCTCTGGGGGAATGGATATTAAAAACGGCTTGTAATCAAACGAAAATTTGGCATGATTTAGGGTGGTCTAATTTGCGGATATCGCTCAATCTTTCCCCTACTGAGTTCCAACAACCTAATTTAGTAGAAATGGTGACTCATTGTTTAGAAACAACGGGTTTATATCCTGATTTTTTGGAGTTAGAATTGACGGAAAGCACTTGTATGAAAGATATAGAGAAAACTCGCAAAACTTTGCAGAGATTTCGTTCGATTGGGGTTCGGATCGCGATGGATAATTTTGGGACTGGTTATTCTTCTCTTTGTTATTTAAAGAATTTTCCTCTCGATATCCTCAAACTTGATAAGTCTTTTTTCCAGGATGTTATGATTGATTCTGACGATCAGGCGATCGCGACAACTATTATTACGTTGGCTCATTGTCTGAATTTAAGTGTGATCGCCCAAGGGGTAGAAACTCAGGAACAATTGGAGTTTTTAAGTCGTCTTGATTGCGAGGAAATTCAAGGTTATTTATTCAGTCATCCCCTCTCGGCTGAAAAAGCATCGAAGTTATTGAGAATGTCGCGATCGAATGTAGTAAAATTATTTCACAACGAAAAACAGTGGCTTGTGAAAGATTATGAGACTTCTATTAGTAGAAGATGACGATCGCATTTCTTTGGCTCTTGTTGAAGCTTTGACGGATCAAAATTACGCGGTGGATCTCGCGAGGGATGGCGAAGAGGGTTGGGATTATATCGAATCTTGTAATTATGATTTAATTTTACTCGATGTCATGTTGCCCAAATTAGATGGCATGAGTCTCTGTAAACGTGCGCGTAACAAGGGTTATCAAACACCGATTTTAATGTTGACGGCGCGAGATACCAGTACCGATAAAGTGATGGGATTAGATGTCGGGGCTGATGATTATGTCGTCAAACCCTTTGATTTACCGGAATTATCCGCCAGAATTCGGGCGTTATTACGGCGGGGAAATACGCCCCAATCCCCTGTTTTAGAATGGGAAAATTTAATCTTAGATCCGAATAAGTGTGAAGTGCGTTATCATAGTAAAGAATTACATCTAACACCGAAGGAATATGCTTTATTAGAATTTTTCCTTCGCAGTGGTAATCGGATTCTTAGTCGTAGTATTATTATTGATCATGTGTGGACATTTGAGGACTTTCCGGGTGAAGATACGGTAAAAGTTCATTTGCGAAGTCTGCGACAAAAACTTAAAACTGCCGGGGCTCCTTCTAATTTTATTGAAACTATTTATGGCCAAGGTTATCGACTCAATCAAAACCTCAAATCCTCAATTTAAAGCATTACATTTGCGTCTTTTGTTATCTTACTTGGGGGTAATGATGACTATTCTGGGGATGTCCGCGATCGCGGTGTATGAGTTTTTCGCCACCAGTATTTATCAACAACTAGATGAACATTTAATGAATGTTGCCAAAACAGCAATACCTACCTTGGAAGTCGTCAAACATGAATATTATGAATATCTTGAAAAGAATGAAGAATCCGAGGAAGAAAAAGCCGAGAAAAGCAAGCCGAATAATGAAGAAAATATTCATAAAATGATGAGAGAAAATGCCATAGAAGTCATTAATTATGAGTTAACTTATGGGACTTTTCCCGCTAATTCTAAAAATCATACTCACGGTATGGAATGGTTTGATGATTATGGCAGATTAATGATTAAACAAGGCAATCTTTTTCCCCATTGGTATTTACAAGAAAAGGGAGAAATCAGGGATATTAAGCAAGTTCAATCACCGGGGATTCGCACTTTAATTTTACCGGTTTATAACGAAAATGAACTCAGTGGATATATTCGGGTAAATGAATCCACTATACCCATAGAATCAACCTTGAAAAAACTCCAATTAGGCTTAGGTTTGGGAGGTGTTATCGCGTTGGGATTAACCGCAATTGGCGGAATGTGGTTAACTCGACAATCTGTAAAACCCATCGAAAATAGTTTTGAACAACTTAAACAATTTACCGCGGATGCTTCCCATGAGTTAAGAAGTCCTTTAACCGCGATTAAAACTTCAGTCGATGTGATGCAAAGTCACCCAGAAAGAATACATCCGGCTGATGTGAAAAAATTCGGCGCGATCGTGTCTGCGACAAAACAAATGACGGAATTAGTCGAAGATTTACTATTATTAACACGCATAGACTCGGAAAAGATTATCCTTAAACAAAATTGGATAGTAATTCCCTTAGAGGAAATCTTGGAAGATTTATTAGATTTATGGGAATTACAAGCGGAGGCAAAAAAAATCACTCTCAAAGGTAATTTAGCATGTGATATCTCCGTCATGGGAGATGGAGCAAAATTAACTCGTTTATTTTCTAATTTAATTGGTAACGCGATTCAATATACACCCGAAGGCGGTAAGATTACGGTTTCGATCTTGCGCCAAAATCGTTTTGCTATTATTAAAGTTGAAGATACTGGCATTGGTATGACTCCAGAAGAATCTCAACAGGTTTTTAATCGTTTTTGGCGTGCAGATAAAGCGAGAAATCGTCGCGACGGGGGCTTAGGAATGGGACTCGCGATCGCGCATTCCATTGTCCAAAATCATCGCGGGGAAATTAGTGTTACCAGTCAGGCTGGTGTGGGCAGTTGTTTTCAGGTAAAATTACCCTTATCTTCATAGAAACCGGGTTTCTCGCATTAGAGATGGAGAAGACAAATTTTCCCTGAGAAACCCGGTTTTTTTCTGGAGACATGGAGTTTCAACCATCCCGTAGGTTGGGTTGAGCTCAGGCAAACCCAACAAGGTATTGGTTAGTTTCAACTTGGGAAACCTAACAAGGTATTGGTTAGTTTCAACCATCCCGTAGGTTGGGTTGAGCTGAGGCAAACCCAAGAAGGTATTGGTTAGTTTCAACTTGGGAAACCCAACAACGTATTGGTTGGGTTTCGTGCCTCAACCCAACCTACGAATCTAAGGAAGATGTTGGGTTTCGTGCCTCAACCCAACCTACTTTTCAAGGCTTAGACAAAAGAAGAGGAATTAGTTAGTTTCAACTGGGAAACCCAACAAGGTATTGGTTGGGTTTCGTGCCTCAACCCAACCTACGAATCTAAGGAAGATGTTGGGTTTCGTGCCTCAACCCAACCTACTTTTCAAGGCTTAGACAAAAGAAGAGGAATTAGTTTTCTTATCTTTGCGTTTCCCACCGCTTTCACCACCTTCACCAGATTCTCCACCTTCAGAAGCTTGGAAAATGACATCTTTGAGTGAAGAGGAATTAGTTTTCTTATCTTTGCGTTTCTTACCGCTTTCGCCACCTTCGCCCGACTCGCCACCTTCAGAAGCTTGGAAAATAACATTTTTTACTGAAGAAGAATTAGTTTTCTTATCTTTGCGTTTCTTTCCGCTTTCGCCACCTTCGCCAGATTCTCCACCTTCAGCAGCTTGGAAAATAACATTTTTTACTGAAGAAGAATTAGTTTTCTTATCTTTGCGTTTCTTTCCGCTTTCGCCACCTTCGCCAGATTCTCCACCTTCAGCAGCTTGTAACATTGTATTAGGAGAATTTTGATCCGCAGAAAAGAGAGATGAATAAATTCCGCCTTGAGATTTGTTCGCAGAAATAATACTTTCACGAGAAGACGCGATCGCGCTACCGGAAGTAACACTGGTTAAAACACAGACACCAACACCCAACCAGATTTTAGCTTGCTTATTCATAGGAGACATCCTCTTTTCTTCTGTTATGCACCCCAATATAAACAACAAAAGTAAAGAAATCGTAAAGATGGCAAAAAAAAAAAAAAAAAATTTCCTTGACTTTTTCCTTGACTTTTTTTTGTTTGTATGCCTAGATAGACAATAAAAGAGACAACATTTACGCGAGAAAGCCCAGAAACCAGTTTTTTGACGGGAAACTGTTGACGTAAATGAGAATTTTTGCTAAATAAACCAGGTTTCTTTATAAGTTAAAAAGAAATCCAAAATCCGTATTAGGAGTCACTGCCATGATCATCTGTATAGCCAATGTACTCACCCCTGAAGAGTTAGAAACAATAGTTAAGCGTTTGGAAAAAGCCGAATTTGCCGAGGGGAAACTCACCGCGGGAATCTACGCGAAAGATGTTAAAAATAACACACAATTAAAAAGTGATACAGAAACCTACGAGGAAATGGAAGAAGTTGTCAAAGAAGCATTACGCAGCAATTCCCTGTTTAAAATGGTAGCTCGCCCCAAAACCATTACTCCCATTATCTTTAGTCGTTATAAAGAGGGAATGTATTATGGACTCCATACCGACAATGCCATCATGGGAGACGAAGAGAATTTAATCCGCACTGATCTCTCCATGACACTTTTTTTAAGTCCACCTTCTAGCTATGAAGGGGGAGAATTAGTCTTTGAAACTACCCAATGCCAAGAAGCTTTTAAATTAGAAGCCGGTTCAATGATTGTTTATCCTACCACTACATTACATCGTGTAGAACCTATTCGCAAAGGTGTCAGATTAGCCGCGGTTGCTTGGGTTCAGAGTATTATTCGCCATAGTTATCAACGCGAAATTCTCTTTGATTTAGAAAGTGTCCGTACATCCTTATTTAACAAGTCTGGTAAAACGCCAGAAATAGAATTACTTTCTAAAACTCTTTCCAATTTATTACGACTTTGGGCTGAAATTTAGAAGTAGGTAGTAGGGGCGGGTAGTGCTGCATACTAATGTAGTTAGGTTTGACGAACCCTTTGTAGGGAGGCGTTATAATGATGGATAAAATACCATATCGCCCCCCGATAATTTGATAACTTTTTATTTAGAAAAATAGAGAACTTTTCGTCCTAGCCTCGATATTCTTTGTCTCATCCTATGCTAATTTTTGATGGACATAATATTGTCACCCGCGTGGAGATACCCCTGTTGCTCTAGCAATACCAGCTAGAGATATTTTTTCTAATCATAGCTTATCTATAGCAAGTCTAAATCATTCATACAGATTTGTAGGGGTAGCGCCAGAGTGCCTACCCCCTGATCAATAGGGGCAACCACGGGGGGATTGCCCCTACAAACATATTACAATTGAAATAGGATTGCTATAGTAGGGTTTTTGGAGTACAAGAATTATGTTTCTTCCAAAAGTGGATGCTCCGGGGTTTTCCCACCAGTAGGTTTGCCGGCAAGGATATAGAAAAACCGCCCCTACTTATACTTGTGGGGTTGAAAAAAAATTTACGCTCCTAACCCTGTTTCTGTCCCCTTGAGGGGCTCAAAATTTATGTTATAATATCAATTAACACTCCTAAGAAATAAACTTATGATCGCGCAACTTACCCCAACATTACCCAGATTAGACGAAATCCGGTCAGGAATGCCTAATATTTGCGGATGGGAATCTGAAATTAATGCTATTGTTCAAGATCCTAAACCAGTATTTTTACCCATCACTAATCTGCGTTTAGAAAATATTACCGCGGGATTCGCCTGTGCTCTTCATAATCATCAACCAACCATTCCCGCGGGTTTTCATGGAGAATTAATTTGTAATCTCCAATATATGTTTGAACATCCCAATGAAGGAGATAATCATAACGCGAGTGTTTTTGCTTGGTGTTATAGTCGTATGGGTGATCTAATTCCTGATTTAGTCTCCCAAGGTTGCAACCCTCGCATTATGCTTGATTATTCCGGTAATTTATTATGGGGATTACGACAATTAGGACGCGATGATGTTATTAATAATCTCAAACGTATTACCTGTGATCCTGCATATTATCCATATATTGAATGGTTAGGCACTATGTGGAGTCACGCGGTTGTTCCTTCGACTCCTATTCCTGATATTAAATTACAGATTCAAGCTTGGCAACAACATTTTGCCGCGATTTTTGGTTATGATGCTTTAAAACGGGTTAAAGGGTTTTCTCCTCCTGAAATGCACTTACCTAATCATCCTGATACTTTTTATGAATATATTAAGGCATTGAAAGAGTGCGGTTATCGTTGGTTATTGGTGCAGGAACATTCGGTTGAACGTTTAGATGGTTCTAGTTTATACCATGATGATAAATATATCCCTAATCGTTTAATTGCTCGCAATTCTTATGGGGAAACTATTAGTATTACCGCGTTGATTAAAACTCAAGGCTCTGATACTAAATTAGTCGCGCAAATGCAACCTTATCATGAAGCGAAAAGTCGGGGACGACAACAAATTGGTCATGTTTCTGTCCCTTGTCTGGTTTCCCAAATTGCTGATGGTGAAAATGGCGGTGTCATGATGAATGAGTTTCCCCGTGATTTTCCTACTCCTTGGTATCAAATGCGCGATCGCGGTTTGAGTCATTCTGGTGTTGTCGGTTTCAATGGTACTGAATATATCGAATTAATTGAAGCCGCGGGGGTTAATCCTAATGATTATCCTACCTGTCAACCCGTCTATCAACATAAAATTTGGTCCCAGATAGAATCCGATCGCGTCACACCTGAAGCAGTGGAAAACGCGATCATGGATTTAAAACAAAAAGACTCCCATTTTCATGTAGAGGGAGCATCTTGGACAAATAACTTAAGTTGGGTACAGGGTTATGAGAACGTATTAGAACCCATGAATCAACTGAGTGCATTATTTCATCAAAAATACGATGTATTAGTGCAACAAAACCCCGCGGTAACTCAACAAAAAGACTATCAAGAGGCATTACTTTATAACTTATTATTGCAAACCAGTTGTTTTCGTTATTGGGGACAGGGAATTTGGACAGACTATGCCCGACAAATTTATGAAGGAGGGAAAGCCGTGTTAGCCTCATAATGAACCATACCTTCGCCATTTCTTTGTAGGTTGAGGCGGGGGGAAAGCAAAACCCAACGCATTTCTTGGGTTTTGCGCTACGCGCACGCGATCGCTGGCCTCAACCCAACCTACAGAAAAATTTTGGGTTTCGTGCCTCAACCCAACCTACTATTGTCTCTAAGAAGTCGGTTGGCTAATTTTGCCAAAAAAGATTATTTTTTGTTAAGATGGCGATTTTTACTATGAGGGGTACAAATGTTTATTGTCCAAATTGCCTCTGAATGCGCCCCAGTCTCCAAAGTGGGTGGTTTAGGCGATGTTGTCTATGGGCTGAGTCGAGAGTTAGAAATACGCGGCCATACTGTTGAACTCATTTTACCCAAATATGACTGTATGCGTTATGACCATATTTGGGGACTCCATGAGGTTTATCACAACTTATCTGTACCCTGGTATGGAGCCGCGATCCTCTGTGATGTCTTTTGCGGTTGGGTACATGGATGTCAATGCTTCTTTATTGATGCTCTTTCTGATGATAATTTCTTTAACCGTGGTTGTTATTACGGTTGTGATGATGATCCCATGCGCTTTGCTTTCTTCAGTAAAGCCGCGTTAGAGTTTCTTTTGGTGACGAATAAGCGTCCCGATGTCATCCATTGCCATGACTGGCAAACGGGTTTAATTCCTGTGATGTTATTTGAAATTTACAAATATCATGGCATGGAAAATCAACGGGTATGTTATACCATCCACAATTTTAAACATCAAGGCATTGCTGGGACTGATATTTTATGGGCGACTGGATTAAATCGAGAAACTTATTATTTTGATCGCGATCGCCTGCGGGATGATTTTAATCCCTTTGTTTTAAACTTTATGAAAGGGGGGATAGTTTATTCCAATTTTGTCACGACAGTTTCACCCCATCATGCTTGGGAAGCTCATCATGGCGAATTTGGTTATGGTTTAGGGCACACCTTACATTTACATCAACATAAATTTACAGGGGTCCTTAATGGCATTGATTATGATGTGTGGAACCCCGAGCGCGATCCTTATCTTCCCTATCATTATACTCCAGAGACTTTAGAAGAAAAAGCCAAGAATAAAAAGGCTTTACGAGAGCGACTTTGGTTAGCCCATAATGATAAACCCATTATTTGTTATATTGGTCGATTAGATGACCAAAAAGGGGTTCATTTAGTGCATCACGCGATTTATTATGCACTGCATCGAGGGGCGCAATTTGTATTATTAGGATCAGCGACAGAAGCGGGAATTAATGCCCATTTCTGGCATGAAAAACAATTTTTAAATGATAATTCTGATTGTCATTTTGAATTGGGTTTTAATGAAGAATTATCTCATTTAATTTATGCAGGGGCGGATATGATTGTTGTCCCCAGTAATTATGAACCCTGTGGTTTAACACAAATGATTGGTTTGAGATATGGGACTGTGCCTATTGTCCGGGGTGTTGGGGGTTTAGTAAATACGGTTTTTGACCGAGATTATGATAATACAAAACCGCCGGAAGAAGCTAATGGTTATGTTTTCTATCAAACGGATTATATCGCGTTAGAATCGGCGATGGAACGCGCGATTGGTTTATGGTATTGTTATCCTGATGAGTTCCAAAAATTAGTTCTCCAAGGTATGAATTATGATTACTCTTGGAAGAATCCGGGGGCGGATTATTTGGCAATTTATGAGCATATTCGTCATAAATAATTATCATAAGTTTTGCCTGGGGTAACACGATCGCGCCCTCGCCAATTGCCTAAAATATGTAGGTAGGGACACGGCAGTGCCGTGTCCCTGTATTTTTTTAACCGCTCCTAAACGCAGATGAACACAGATAGGCTTTTAACAAAAAAGAAAGAAATTAATAGCCGGCTTCCTCTTCATATTCTTTAACCTTCTTCTTTTCTGGAATATTGACACGAGGGGGATTATAAGGGGGATTTGGAGCTTCCTCATCAGCCCAAGCATCGGAATCTACATCATCATATTCAAGTTCCGGTTCCTTTGCCTTTTTCGGAATAGATGGAGTGCGAGAATATCGTTCCTCATAGTCATCTTCATAATCATCATTACCCCAATTATCATCCTCTTCTTCATAGTCATCATAAACAGGTTGCACCTGCTTCTGACGGAGAGGTTGTTTCGCGGGTTGTTCCCATTGTTCCTCCTCATCCCAAGTTTGCTCAACCACAGGCGCGGTAGTTCGTTGAATGGGTTCCTGTGCCGCGATTTTTATTCCAGGGCCTAATTGATTCGCCGGCGCGATCGTGGGAGGATAATAAATACCATCATCTTCTCGTTCCCAAGGCGCTTGACCTAACCCAATGCGCTCTAATACCCCTACACTTAACTGTTTGAGTCTGTCCTCGGAACCTTCAAAGACAATTAAGCGATTAGGTCCACTACTGACAATTTCCTCAATGGGTAAATCATAAGTGCTCAGGAGTTGTTCTGGGATCTGGGGAATGCCTAAAGAAGCAATAATCAAAGATACCAATTGGGCATTTTCTGTATCAAATCTAAATCCCCTTACCCGTCCTAATAGATCTCCGGTTTCCGTAATCACTTCACTATTAATTAGACTACTATAGGCTTCAATGTCAATGTCTTCTTCGATTACACTCTCGTCATCTACTAAGATAACGTCGCCAATTTCGCGGACATTACTGAGATACATAAATTTAGGTATTCCCGCGATCGCCAAAAAGTTTTCTCTCAGGCCGATCGCGACAACTTCGCGTCGATCAATATCTACCCAAATTTGACTCACTACCCCTAAGCGTTTTCCTTTATCGCGGGTAATGACTTGAGTGCCCAGAAGTTCAGAGCGTTGGCGAATTTGTTCAGATGTCATTTTATCTTTATAACTTGGTTGTAATACATAGTAATTAACACAGTCATGCCTCGGACGTTAGGGTTATAACCGTAATCCTAAGACTTGGGTATAAGCACCCCGCGCCTGCGTTACGCCAATAGTGCGCTCAGAAGATTCGATCATCGGACGTCTTAAGCTGACCACAATAAATTGGGCTTGCTGTGCTTGTCGTTTAATCATTCTAGCTAATCGCTCTACATTTGCCCCATCCAAAAACATATCGACTTCATCAAACGCGTAGAATGTGGAAGGCCGATACCGTTGGAGGGCAAAAATAAAGCTTAACGCGGTAAGGGACTTTTCTCCTCCTGACATGGACGCGAGTCTTTGGACTGGTTTTCCTTTGGGGTGCGCGACTAAGTTTAAACCACTACTAAAGGGATCTTCGGGATCTTCTAAATGGAGATGTCCATCGCCTTCGGATAATTCCGCGAAAATGGTTTGAAAGTTCTCATTCACCGCGTCAAAGGCCTCTCGGAAGGCGCGACGGCGTAAGGTGGTAAAGTTTTCGATCCTTAAGAGTAGTTCGGTACGTTCTTCTTCTAAGGTTGTGAGTTTCTCTGTCAGTTCTTGGAGTCGCTCTTGGGTGCGATTGTATTCCTCTAAGGCTAACATATTAACGGGTTCGAGTGCTTGGAGTCGTTTCTGCAAGGCGCGGACTTCCTGTTGTAAGTCGCCTAGGTTGGTTTTTTCCATTTCTGGGGGAATCGCGGGGAGGGGATCGGGTAATTCACCGCGTTGGGTTTCTAGTTGAGCCCGTAGGTTTTCTAGTTGTTCTCTTCGTTGTTGTTGGGTTTCTTGGAGTTTCTGATATTGCCATTCTAACTCCTGTTGCGCGAGTCGTCTTTCTCTTAAATGGGTTTCGGCACGATCGCGTTCTTGTTTTTCGGCCCCTAAGCGGGTTTCTACCTCCGCGATGGAGTCCCGTGTTTGGGAAATTTGTTGACTAATACTAAACAAAGTTTGATTAAGTTCCTCTTGTTGTTGTTGGAGGGTTTCTATTTGTTGTTGATATTGAGTCAAACGGGTTTGACTTTCTTGAATTTTATCTTGGACGCGTTGACGTTGATTTTCATCATCGCGTAATTGTTGTTCCATTACCCGTAACGCGTTTTCCCTTTCTTGCAATTGTGCTTCTAGGGTACGGAGACGGATTTGCATTTGTTGCCATTCACTATGATTATTCGCGGTTTCTAATTGTGTTAAACTTTGGCGATATTCTTCTAATTGGGTTTCTTTCATGGGTAATTCTTGCTCTAACTCTTGTAAGCGAGTTTGGGCATTCTCTAATTCTTGATTATTTTGGGTAAGCCGCGATCGGAGTTGTTCCTGTTGTAACTGTAATTCCCTAATTTGTGTCTCTAACTGTTCCACTTTTAATTGACTCTCCCGTTGACTTTGTTTCGCGTCAATTAATTCTTGCGATCGCGTCTTCAGGGTACTAGATGCTTGTTGAATAGCCAGTTGACAGCGTTCTAAAATACGCTCAATTTCCTTTAAGCGATGTTGTAAAGACTCAATAACTCTCCCCTCAATACCATCATCACCCTGATCAAGGGTATTAAAATGTAAAGAAGAGCGAGACGCGACACTGCCCCCCGTCATCGCGCCACTGGTTTCTAAAATTTCCCCTTCTAATGTCACAATCCGATATTGTCCTAAATAGGATCTCGCGTTGGCAAGGACATCAAAAACAACGGTATTGCCAAAAACATAACTAAAAATTTCTCGATAACGAGGATCGCAGTCAATTAAATTAACCGCGATATTCACATACCCCGCAGCATGACGTAATATCTCTGGAGTATTAACGCGACTTCCTCTGATCTTATTTAAGGGTAAAAATGTCATTCTCCCTGCTTTCTTTTGTTTGAGCAATTCGATCGCGGCGGCCGCGACTAAATCATCTTCTACGACTAAATTTCCTAAACGAGCACCCGCGGCAATTTCTAAGGCTAATTGATAACGAGGTTCGACTCTTCCTAATTGGGCTACTAAACCACAAATACCTGTTAATCCACTTTGCATAATCACTTTTGTGGCAAAAGTTCCCGATGCTTCTTGTATAGCTTGGGTTTGCGCTTCTAGTTTATCTAATTTGCGTTGACGTTCCCGTTGTTCTTCTAATAAGCGGGTTTGGGTTTCTTGTTGTACTTCTAATTCCTGTTCGGCATTCTTGACAATTTGTGTTAAAGATTGTACTTGCAAAGTTGTCATAGAGCGCGTTTCTTGTTCGCGTGTTAGTTGAGTTTGTTTGGAGTCAATTTCTTGACTGATATTTTGCAAGACGGAATTTTGATCGCCTATTTTTTGTTGTAATTGTTGAGTGCGTTCCCCTAATTGGGCTTGTTGTTTCCGTTGGGGATCTAAGGTTTTTTGTAGGGTTTCGATTTGACGATGGAGTTCCGTTTGTTGTTGTACATAAGCTTCCGCGGTGGACGCGATCGCGTTGGCCATTGTGCGAGTTTGCTCGACAATTGCTTGGGCTTCATCCCGTTGACTTTGTAAACTCAATAATTGAGTTGATTTAGTCGCGATATCGCCCTCAACTTGGGCTAAATTTTGATAATATTGTCCGATTTCTGTATCAGTTTGAGAGACACGATCGCGGGTTTGGAGAATATTATTTTGTAATTCAACTTGGCGAATTTGTAGTTGACGTTGTTCCGCGTCTTGGGTGGCTAAAGTTGATTGTAATGCAATTAATTCCGATTCTCCCAAGGCTTTTACTCGTGCATTGAGTTCCTCTAACTGCACGGTTTTGGCGTTGATTTCTGTATGTATCGCTTGTACTTGTTGAGATAAATCACCCGCAGCGCGATCGTCGGATTCAATTTTTTCGCGTAAACGCCATTCCTGTTGTTGAGAATTGCGATATTTTAACACCGCTTCCCATTGGGATTTTTCCAGTAATTCTGCCCGAATTTTCTGATATTTTTCCGCTTTTGCTCTATCCGCGGCGAGACGATCGCGTTGTGAAATTAACTCTTTTTCCACAATTTGACTACGCTCTTGATGTTCACGAACGGCCTCTAATTTCTCCTTAGCCAGAACAATTTTACGGTCAAATTGAGCCACTCCCGCTAACTCATCAATAATTTCTCGACGCTCCTTAGCATTCATGGAAATAATACTGGTAACATCCCCTTGGAGTACCACATTATAACCTTCAGGATACACTCTTAAATGACTTAATTGTTCATGTAATTCGGTCAAAGTACATGGGGTATCATTAATATAATAAGTCGAGGTATAAGTGCCCTGACGAGTCACCCGTAACTTCCGCGTGACACTCCATTCGCCGGATTTTGGTTGTTTAATTTTTGATTTATGATTTAACTGGGCATTATGGTGGGAAGATGTGACAGACTCCCCAGCCGTAACATCATCGGTGGTTAAGGGGGGATCATCATCGGGAGCGAAGTCATCCTCATCATCTTCATCAATAGACAAGCCAGTCAAGTCAAAGGTAACAGTAACACTAGCTTCGATCGTACCACGACTGTTTTGCTGGTTATTAACGAGATCCGGTAAACGATCAGCACGCATCCCCTTAGAGGTAGAAAGGCCCAACGCGAATAATAGAGCATCGAGAATATTAGACTTTCCCGAACCGTTGGGCCCGGAAACCACGGTAAAACCGGGTAAAAACGGAACTGCCGTTGTACCACCAAAAGATTTAAAGTTAGTCAGTTCGATCCGTCTAATATGAACCATGCCACAGGGGAAAGTTAAGCGCAGAAGAAATAAATATTACCAATTGTTAACAGCCTAGCATAGGCCGATGGGGGATGAAGGATAAATCAACCGCTCTGTTAAACCTACCCAAAACTACCTAAATCTAGACTTAACTGGACAAATGTAGTTTTGGTGTTAACTTCCTGTTTCACAGTGGTCTTAGAATGACTCCTAAGAGATTTGTCCACTCCGCAGGCTATCTCGGTAGAGCTTACCGTTTCTGACCGTTCAGGAATAAAGATATTCTCAAACCATCGGTCTATGTTTTTGGCTGCGTTTAAATCTCTGTCTTCTGTATATCGACAATCAGGACATACATAAACACGGGTTTTTAATTGCATCTTATGTCGATGCTGTCCACAGTTAGAGCAGATTTGAGAACTCGGAAACATTCTGTCAACCCGAATCAACTTACTTGAGAATTTCTCTGTTTTATACTCTAACTGTCTGCGAAACTCGTAAATTCCACAATCAGCAATTGCACCGGCTAATTTATGATTTTTGAGGAACGCTTTAACGTGCAAATTCTCTATCTTTATAACGCGGTGGTTTTTAGCTAGATAGTGAGTCAATTTGTGGATTGAATCTTTACGGATGTTTGATACTTTCGCGTGTATTTTAGCCAGCTTTTTGACAGCTTTAGCGCGATTCTTAGAGCCTTTAACTTTCTTGCTTACACGACGCTGAGAACGTTTTAAACGCTTGCTCATACGACGGTAAGCTTTAGGGTTAGAAAACACCTGGCCAGTGCTAGTTACAGCTAATTCCTTGATACCAATATCAACACCAACAGTGGGACGTTCATCGTCAACAGTAGGATGTTCTATTTCATATTTAATAGCAATAAACCATCGGTCAGCTTGACGACTGATAACACAATTGTGAATTGCCGTAACTGGCAATGGTTCGGCTAATCTTACCCATCCCATAGACGGCAATTTAACACGCTTACCATCGTTTTTAATTAATGGTTTAGCTTTAGTCCCCGATTCTAAATAGAAAGAATCACGCTGACCTTTCTTTTTGAATCGCGGTTGTTTTGATGTCTTTTTCAAACATCTATCCCAAGCTTGGCGCAAATCAGCCAATGCTTTCTGTGGAACGTTCTTATTTACTTGATAATACCAGTTATACTGAGACTTAACCTCTGCAACCAACTTTTTATGCAAATCAATAGCTGATGGAATCTTGATAGATTTATCATCTTTGCGAAGTTCTAAAACCTCCTGTATAGTTGCATTTGCCCAATTATAGGCGTGTCTTGCTACACCAGAAGCTTTACGAAACAACGTTTCTTGCTTGTTGTTTGGTATTAATGCGGTTTTGAAAGAGAGTAACATTGTTTCGACCTCACAATATTTTGCTGACTTCTCTAATATATCCCCAAATCTACCCAATGTCAATATATTTAGATAGATTCTTGTACAGCTTTGGCTACGTTATCCAGAAGTTTCTTATTTTTACGACTGCGAGAACCATACAAACGCGCTGAAAACACTGTGATTAGCTCAATCATGTCTGTGACCAATTCTTGCTAAAATGTCATTTCCTCAGCAGATTTGTTGATTATCACCACTTCCGTTTCAAATTCCTCACACATGGCAAATACAAGCTCAGAACCAAATCTAAGAAGCCTGTCTTTATGTGTCAAAACTAATCAACCTACATCACCTTGCATGATGCGTTTCAGAAGTTTCTGAAGACCTTTCTTGTTGTAATTCAATCCTGAAGCTAAATCAGATATGGTTTTAAACTGCCAACCTGATTCCCCACTAAAAGCCTCTAATACTTGCACCTGTCTGGTTAAATCGTCTTTTAGGTCTTGGCTTTAAACTAAGCGCATAATTAATCGTTATACGGTCTTCTAATTGGCTAAAATCTCGTGGTGTAATGCGCTTAATATCTGCTAAATAAAATCGTCTGTAACCAGAAGGCGAACGCTCAAAACGTAATTTGCCAGCATCGGCCCATCTACGAACAGTTTTTACAGAGACACCTAATTCTTTTGCGGTATCTCAATTCGAAATAGTCATTTGAGAGTCTTCCATAATTCAATACCAATTAGGACTACTCTCAATATATAGACGTTCCGTTAGTTTTGTCTAGTTATGGGTAGAAATTGCCGAACTGTTTCAACCCCCCTGATTAAAGGATAAGCATAAATTGGGTTAAATGGCGAGAGGTGTAGGGGGGAATGGGAGGACGTGGGAGGACGCGGGAGCTAGAGGGAGGCGCGATCAATGATAAGTGCTAGGCGATCACGCTTTTTTTGAAGATGAGAAAGAGTCGCGATCGTGCCCAAGCCGCCCAAGGCGATCGCGCTTTTTTTGAAGATGAGAAAGAGTCGCGATCGTCACCAAGCAGGCCAAGGCGATCTGTCGATATCAAGTGCCAGAGTAAAACTGGCATCTATCATTAAAAAATCAGCTAATATACGGTGTACCAAATGGGTTTCAGTCGACATCTATTCCATCCCACATTTCAGAAAGGGGTCGGGTTTGTCCGTCTTTGGCTTGCTGTAATGCTCTCCTGAGACTGGCTTTTATTTCCTCAATGGGGGTGTCATCGGGATCGATATCTTCTTCCTCGGTTATTTCGGGAAAAAGCACAATAATTCGTACCCGACTAGGGTGGAAATCTTCAATGGGGCGATCAAGGCATAATTGCCCTTTTTCATCCACCGTTCCTGTGACTTCAACGGCTTTCATCTCTTTCTCCTGAAGACAGTTTCTCTCCATTATATCACATTTTTTTATCCTTTAATAAGACAATTGAGAATGAAGCGCGATCGCTCTTATATTTCTCTTATCATTCCTCCGTGTCCTCTGTGCCTTTGTGGTTCATGTCATCTATTTCTCCTGAAGACAGTTTCTCTTATATCACATTCTTGGCTCCTTATCTCCTAAAAATCTGATCAACGGCAGGCAAGATGCCTACCCTACAGTAGTTTATGGAGATGTCTCTTTATTAATAAATTTGATTGTGTTAGTCAAATTATGCGCTAAAATAGAATCATACCAACGCACACCAAATCCTATGACTGTCACAGCCCAACGCTTTACCCTCGAAGAGTATCTGCACTATGATGACGGTACAGATACTCTCTACGAATTAGTTAACGGAGAATTAGTTTCTATGGCACTCGGAACTGGACAACATGGCGCGATCCCTAAATTACTGGTAGGCGTATTCGATACAGAAAGCAGTCGGTTAGGTAGAGAATGGACGGCATTGCAAGGTGTTGTTGGCGTTCAATCGCCTCGCGGAGATCGTTGGGACACAGTTCGCATTCCCGATGTGGTTGTTATTACTAAAGAAGAGTGGCGAAACTTGCAAAACCGCGAGGCTGTTATTCGCATGAATGAACTACCACCCCTTTTAGTAGTAGAAGTTGTGAGCGAATCAACTAAAAATATCGACTACCGTGCCAAACGTGCCGAATATTGTGTTTTAAATATTCCTGAATATTGGATTGTCGATCCCTTACAGGGCAAAATTACTGTTTTTACCCTTTGTGACGGATGGTATGATGAAGCGATTTTTACCGAGCGCGATCGCGTCATTTCTCCTACTTTTTCCGAACTTAATCTCACCGTTAATCAAATCTTACTAGGTGAAATTTAAGCGCGATCGCGCTTATCCCTCTCTTCTCTTTCCTCCGTGTCCTCTGTGCCTTTGTGGTTCATTTCCTCAAAAATTTCACCATTAGCAAAAACCCTATAAATCACCGACGATGTTTAGGAATAACATTTCTGATTCCCCCTTTATGGCCCTTCACATCACCTTCATAACGGGGAATCACATGAATATGAGTGTGCATCATCGTTTGTCCCGCGGATTTATTAATATTAATTCCGACATTAAATCCATCGGGTTTAAATTCTTGAGATAACATTTCCTGCACCTTATTTACCATCAACCAACAGGCAGATTGTTCTTTAAAAGGCAATTCAAAATAATTAGCCACATGACGTTTAGGTATAATCAAGGTATGACCTTTAATGAGAGGATAACCGTCTAACATGGCATAGGCTGTCGCGGACTCCGTAATTAAGGTCAGATTTCTCCGGGGATTACAAAATAGACATTGATTTTCGGAATTTTTCTGATAATTATAATGGGTATATTCATAGATTTCGCAAAAATCATCTCGGTGAATTGACTGAAAAGGCAGTTTAACAATACATTGATAAGTCGGTTTTTTATGGATATAATGTTCGCGAAATCCTTCTTTCTTTAAGTCTCTTCTTACAGCATAATAAGCCTTTCCACCGGGTTTTAATAAATGAGATATTTCCATTAATACTTGGGTTTGTTCTTCGATAAATAAAACATTTAAGACATAAAAACAGATAATAGTATCAAATTTTTCTTGAGGATATTGGGGGAAATAATGGGGATCGTAACCAATAATATCTAATTTTTTTTGTTGTAATAATTTGACATCATTGCCAAAGCCACAACCAAAATCAAGGATTTTCCCTTGTAATAAATTTTTATCTAACATTAACTTTGCCGGAAATGATAAATAAATTCTTTCCTTCGCGGTTAAATGGCTAAATTTATTTTTTTGTTTTGGCATAATTTGTCTCAATCTAAAAATGTACTTCGACGATCGCGTGTTTTTTGGGCTCTATTATATTCCTTAAGACATTTTACCAGAACGCGATCGGGCTGTGCCAATGTTGAGTATGATCTGGCATCCCTACATACACCATTTAAACTGAAAATAAAAAATCAAATATATCTAATAAATAGGTGATGTGTTAGACTGGGAGAAGATACCTGACAAGAGCGCGATCGGCGTGGGGCTGCCCGTAGCGCGATGGCATCGCACCGTTAAAATTAAGTCATTTCAGAAAAGGGTTAGGCAAATGCAGAGCATAAATATCATCAATCAAACCAGAGAAATTTCTGATATTACAGCTTGGGATAAAAATGATCAGAAGCTATTAGTTTCAAAAGTGAGAGCAAGAGATATACAAGAAGACATTGTATCAAAAATCAAAGAGATTGTCACAGGGGAAAAAGAGCAAAATCAAGTAATAGTACCTTATGCCATGATCGCGACACCCAAAATCATTCAAATCTTTACATGGAATGGAGAAAAATTGGAAAATAACTATAATTTTTCGACTTCAGAAGTGATGTCTATATATGATCAGGAGTTTAGTGATAAGAGAATTTCTGAATCTTATCTAGAAGCATTAGTTGAGGGTTGGTTGAGAGATTTAGCCTACAATTGGAAAAGCGAAACTCCACCAAAATTAGAAGAATTAACGCAGATAGGTTTAGTTCCAATGCTTTCAGAAACAATACAGTAAGGGAAAATAACGTCAATGATAACACTTTATATTGAGACTAATTTTCTGATCGGTTTTGCCAAAAATCAAGATCAAGAATCCACAAGTTTAGTAAAAATGATTCAAGATTCTGGTTTTCGGAAAAACCATGAGATTAAAGTTTTAATTCCTTCCATATGTTGTATGGAATCTTTCTCTGTGCTGGAAGATGAGCGGAGAAGGAGAAATAATTTTGAAAGTAAATTAAGTAGAGAGATTCAGGCACTTAAAGGAAATATTGAGTCAGAATATTCTAGGGAGATCCGTAAATCTCTTCAAAATGCCAATTTTAATAATGCCAAGATGGCTAGTGAGATTGAGAATCGACTTTTCCAAGTTCTTGATTGGGTTGCCAGTTATGTCGAGTTGATAGAATTAACTTCGTCAATCCTTAAAGAAAGTTTGAATGAAACACTAATTAGTGATGAAACAGATAACCTCATTCTCCATTGCATTCTCCACCATGCTCAAGCATCTTTTGATAATAATAAGGTTCTTCTCAGTGGCAATTCCAATGATTTCGGGACAAAAGAAATTAAACAAGTTTTAAAGGAAGCTGGCATAGGAAAATATGTGGCTAGTACCAAGGATTTTTTGGGTTGGTTAAGTTCAATCTCTACGACTGATTGAAGTCAGATTTTTTACACTTCTTTAACACCTTCCATCTAAATAGTCACTATACCAAAGTCCACCCAGGGGTAAACCTTCAGAAACAAGATTTTTAATGAGAGGATCTTCACTGGCTCGTTTAATCGTAGAAAACCCATCCTCTCCCTTCTCAAGAAGCCAAACCTCTTCCGGCTCAAGGGCATCGACAAAATAGGGTTGATGGGTTGTCAAAAAAACTTGAGATCCCCCCTCGATCGCGTGTTCTCGAAATTCTTGCACAAGGGTTTCTAAAAGCTTATGATAAATTCCATTTTCCGGCTCTTCAATGCACAAAAAAGGTCGTGGTGAAGGTTCTTCCAAAAGGATGAGATAGGCAAAAACTTTCAGAGTTCCATCTGATATTTGTTGGACATAAAATGGATCTTGAAAACCTTTATCATTAAAACGAATAAGCAGTCTGCCATCAGCACTTTTTTCCGTACTTATTTTGTTAATACCCGGAATTTTACTAGAGATTTTTTCCAGAATAGATTTAAATTTTTGGGGATTTTCTCTCTCCATAAACTGAATCACATTGGCGAGATTATCACCATGAATATTGAGATGTTTTTGCGGTCCCGTGAGAGGTAAATTTCGCGCATCATCTGGCGTGAAATAGCTGAGATACCATCCTTCAATAAATCTCCGAAATCTGGAAATTCTGGGATGTTGTTTGAGAGCACCTAAAGTCGCGATGCCCAGTTTTCGTGTGTCCTCAAGTTCCACTAATTCGATTTCCTTACTTTCTTCTACTTCTTCACCGTGCTGTATTCTTTCTATTAACCTAAATAAATCAATTTGTTCTATATCTTCTTCAATTTTCTTCCCTTCTTCTTCGCCTTTCCATGCCATACCTCTACCTTCATTAAGCATGAGAAACGAAAAAGGGAATCCTCTATCTTGTCCTTTTCTCCCTTGTCGGAGTCTCTCTTTCTTAACATAAGGTCTTCCAAAATCGTCAATATCTATTTCTAATTCATAAGTAATTGCCTGGGTATTATTATCCTCTTTATAAGAGATATGAAACTCGATAGTTCCCTCTTTTCCTTGGGAACGAATTTTCTCAAAACCACCTCGACTACGAGATTCGCAAGCCTCTTCTACCCCTCCCTTTAAGCAGTCGGAAATAAAGCCAAATGCGTCAAAAATGGTGCTTTTTCCCACACCATTTTTACCGATTACTGCTGTGATTGGTGTTAGTGGATCAGTTGGGGTGTTCCAAAGCTTTCCCAAGGTAATATCTCGAATAACTCTATAATTTTTTACCCTAAAGCCTTCTATTCTTGCCATTAAAATACCTCTGTCTCATCATAATTAATACTATTTTCCCAATTATTATAACCGCAAAGGCCGATTAGGACACAGAGGAAAGAAAAGAAAGTAGGGGCTCTTTCACCGATATCTTTGACAATCACCAGCCAATGATAAAAACCCGCCCCCAGTGATCGGTGGGGTGGGGGCGGGTTTATTAAGGTTATTTGTGGGTGGGAAAATTGGTTGGTGAACCCGCCCCTACAGTTTTTCGGGACAGTTTTAGCAAGAATTTCACCTAACATTTCACCATCAATGTCGGGGCTCTTTCACCGATATCTTTGAGACGCACCAACCAATGATAAAAAACCGCACCCTACCATGTAATTTGGTTTTTTTGAAACCGCAGATTAACGCAGATTAACGCAGATGGGCATTGACACAAATAGATATTTTTCTGATGATAAAAACCCGCACCCATCCCACCGAATCGAGGTTATTGGTGGGGTGGGGGCGGGTTTATTAAGGTTATTTGTGGGTGGGAAAATTGGTTAGTGAACCCGCCCCTACAGTATTTTTGCTGATAATGAAATAACCTTGTCTTTTAACTATTACGGATTAATCTTTCTTTAAGGGCTTGAGCCGCGTGTTCACGATCGTCAAAATGTATCTTTTCTGTCCCTAAAATTTGATAATCTTCATGCCCTTTTCCCGCGATTAATATTCCATCTCCGGGTTTCGCTTCTAAAATTGCTGTCCGAATCGCGATCGCCCGATCGCGCTCAACCATTGGTTTAACGGTATCGGGTATTCCCGCCAAAACATCCTCTAAAATCTTTTGAGGATCTTCAGTGCGTGGATTATCCGATGTTACCACCACCACATCGGCTAAATCTGCCGCGATTTTTCCCATTTTCGGACGTTTTGTCCGATCGCGATCGCCGCCACAACCAAAGACACAAATCATACGTGCGGGAATAAAAGGGCGTGAAGCCTTCAACAAATTTTCTAAACTATCAGGAGTGTGTGCATAATCGACGATAACACTGATATCCTGATCGGGACTGACGAGCACCCGTTCCACCCGTCCGGGTACACCCCCAAATTGTGGTAAAATGTCTGTCATCGCGGACAAATCTAATCCCAAATGTAAACCCGTACCCACCGCGGCTAATAAATTCGCGAGATTATATTGCCCTACTAAGGGTAAATCAAAGGGCGCGTCTCCCTTGGGTGTATGTAATATTCCCTTTACTCCATTAGGTTGATACTCTAATTGATCTGCCCACAGATCCGCGTTATGATCTGAAGTGCTATAACTCCAAACGCGATCGTGCCCCAACTTTTCAATCAGACGTTTACCATAGGGATCATCAGCATTAACGATCGCGTGTCCCTTTAGATACTCAGGGCTAAATAACAACGCCTTCGCCTGGAAATAATCTTCCATCTCACGATGATAATCCAAGTGATCCTGCGTCAAATTGGTAAACACCGCGACTTCAAAGGGACACCCCAAGACTCGCCCTTGGGCTAACGCGTGGGAACTAACTTCCATTACCCCATATTCTGCACCCGCGGCGACAGCCTGCCCTAACTGTTTTTGTAATTCCACCGCGAAAGGAGTCGTATGTACCGCGGTTTCCTGATACCCTGGCCAACGTGCATAGAGAGTCCCTAATAACGCGGTAGGTAATTGCGCGTTTCCGAGGAGAAATTCGATTAAGTGGCTAGTGGTAGTTTTGCCATTAGTACCTGTGATCCCCACTAACTTTAATTTTTGTGCCGGATACCCATAGAATGCCCCCGCGATTTGAGCACAGGCTGTCGTCATGTCAGACACGGGAATCACACAAGGCATAGCCCCCCCTTCAGGGGGGGTTGGGGGGGACGCGGCTTGGGGAGACACAACAGCAGCCAGAGCTCCAGACGCGATCGCGCTGGGCCAAAAATCACCGCCATCAACGCGAGTCCCCGGCATTCCGATAAACAAATATCCTGTTTGACAAGCATGGGAATTAGTCGTCACCCCCTTAACTTCCTCATCCAACGCGGGATGAGAGCTAGAAAAGGAAACATTCGCGATATTAGCCAATAACTCTCTTAACTTCATCTTTAACAACTCCTCATCAACGGATATTGCGTTTATTGTGATTCACACCTTTAATATTTCTGTAACATTTTTTCTAATTGTGCAACCGTGCAACGGGGAGAGAGACGAGGTAAGCGTACCTCCGAGGCTTCTTCAGAAGTCCCAGAGGTTTCAACCAGAGAGAGTACCGGGATCTCATATTCATATTTTTGAAACCAGTCCTCCGATGTGGTAATGTCTCGCACTTCTAAGTCAATCTTTAGGGTTTGAATCTGTTGGAGTTTTTCTTGCAAGCCTTCGCAGAGGTGACACCCAGGCTTACTATACAAAATTAATCGCATAAGTGAGTTAACCAAATTTTCCTAATTTTCCGTCATTATAGAAGCCAAAGGCGCTTTCGGGAAATCTCTATGGAGCATCTCAATGACATATTGGGAAATCGTGAAACCGATGTAGTGGGAGCGGAGAGCTCCCTAGTGCTCTAATAGGGAGCTCTCCGCTCCCACTACACTACCAATTTACCTTTAGGAGATGCTCCCAATTTTTTCGCTATAATCGGGTACATAATTATTATTTGGGTGACGGGCAATGAATAATGATCTTCCCGATTTTGGACAAAATAACTGGCAATCTCCCCTCAATGATTTTCTGCAATCATTAGGTATCGACACCCCAGAGACGCAACCACATTCCGATCCCAATTTACCACACTATAATTTAACTGACTATTCTCCACAACATAGCGCGATCGAACACCCCATCGATCAACCCGGAATTTTACCCGATTTCTCTCAAACGGCATGGAATGATCTTTCTCAACAGTATCATTTACCCGATCAACACCATGACTGGAATCAAACACCAGGAGTTGATCAACATCATTTGAATCAGCATCAATGGCATGATCATGAACTTCAAGCCATGCACTACTCTTATTCTTCTTACGCAGTTTCGGGAACCGATGATACCATCAAAGGACCTCACATTGATATTCGGGATAGTGGTCATATTTATCTGCATCAATTAAATGGTGAAAAGGTTGATGTTGGTTATGTTCAAGGTCATCTTATGTATAATTCAGCCGGTTGGGAAGTGGGTTATTTCAAAGAGAATGGAGACGTGTATAAATACAATTATCATGGGGATGATCATTGTATTGGCAAGGTAGAAAATGGTCACATTTATAATACAGATCATAAAGAAATAGGGCGGGCTGATACTAATTTGGAGGGGGCGGCACATTTATTATTTGCTATAGGAGGTGGGGCGAAAACTTAGTTCGCGTCCCTACCATGTAATCTGGTTTTTTTGAAACCGCTGATAAACGCTGATAAACGCAGATGGGGATAAACACACCTGTAGGGGCGCGATCGCCCGTATCTTTCATCTCAAAAGGATGATCTCGATCAACCCTCCCCGCACCCAACAAAGAAACCGGGTTTTTCAGAGAGATTCAGGGTTTGGTGTCAGCATTTGGGAAAAAAACCCGGTTTCTGATATAATGGTGTAGGGGTGGGTTATAGTAATATTAGATTTTTCGAGGTCTAGTTAATTATGAGCGTTAGTTTAACTATTGCCGAAATCAAAGAAATTATTGGGCAGCTACCAGTACCAGTATTAGAAGAGTTAATGCAGCAAATTCAAGAAAAAATAGAAAGTAAGGAATTTATGCAGCTTGCAGAAAGCGGTTTTTCTGAGTGGTACGATCGCGAGGAAGATATTTATGAGTCAAAAACCTAAACCCGGAGAAATATGGTTAGTTTCTTTTCCTTTCCGCGGGGCTTGTTTATCAAGCTTATGGCTGGGAAATTAAACGTACTGGCGATCGCGTCCCTACCATGTAATCTGGTTTTTTTGAAACCGCTGATAAACGCTCCTAAACACGATGGGATAAACCCCGCGATAGCCTTCGGCTCAAGCGCAGCGATCGCGTGAAATTTTGTAGGGGCTCTTTCACCCGGATCTTTCATCTCAAAACGATGATCTCGATAAACCCGCCCCGCACCCAACGCCAAAAAAATTTCACCCCAATTACGCGATCGCGCTCCCTTGAGGTATCTACATTTGTATTTGATTGATTTGAAAACGTCTGTAAACAGTAAGCTAGAGGTATAAAGTTGCATTTAGGGCACAATAGTGGAGCCAAGTTATATTCAGAAAAGTCAGGAATTATACAACCTTGCCGAGCCGGAGTATGAACGGTATTATTATAATGAGGATACTGGTGGGTTTGTACTGCTCCATCAAGCTCACAACACCAATTATTCCGAGCTATTTGTGGCTCTTGTCTTTGCCAAACTTGGCAGGAGGGTTAAACTATTAAGTGAGCAAGCACCATCAGGAGTTAAGACACCTGATGCTGAGATTAATGGGGAAATCTGGGAGTTTAAGGAATTAAGTGCAGAAGCCGTTAATATCGGCAACGCATTTCAACGGGGGGTTGCTATTGCTAAGAAACGTGCTCCGAATCTAGGGTATCATATAAATACGATAGTTGACATCAAAGAGGTAAATAAAGGACTGGCTAGAGCCCTAGTTTGGGATACAGACAAGCGGCTGAAAAGGATTGAATTAATTTTCAATGATGAAACAGTTCAGACATTAACTAGAGAGGAATTAGATTATGGACAAAATTTTCGATAGCATCAAAGAAAGAATAGAGTTAGGGTTAAAAAACAATATTCCTGTCGAATCAAAGTTGATGATGGCGGGGGAAATTGTCTATGCAGCCGAACGACAAGATTTAACGCCAAAAGAAGCGAGAAACTTGGAAGAATTACTAGGTTTATCGGCGGTTATTAAGAATTATCCAGCCGTTAGAGAGCAGGCTATTTTTGGGGAGTTTATTGAAGAGTAATCAATCAACCGCACATGATATCATGTCAGTATAGGGGCTCTTTCACCCGGATCTTTCATCTCAACGCGATGATCTCGATCAACCCCCTCCTACCATGTCATTTGGTTTTTTTGAAACCGCTGATAAACGCAGATAAACGCAGATAAACGCGATGGGATAAACACACTTGGAATGTTTCTCTTAATCGTTGATTAAACATTAACCCTACACAATAGGAGCGTTTTTTATGACTCTATCATTACCCGGTAAAAAAGGATTTTTTGCTCAAGTTGGTGATATTTGTAAGTCGGTATTTATGCCGGAAAAATATCGGCAAGATCGTCAAGCAGAAACCGCGATCGCGACTACAACCATTAATTCCGAAAACGCGGCGAAACAAAGAGAATTACAGGGTAATATTGCTGCTCTACAAGCCTTACAGCATAAAGCCAGTCTTGATGTGCAACGGGAGCAAGGTGATTTAAACCGAGGTTTACAGCAATATATTGCGGAAAAAAATATCGCGTCTCAAGCTAATGAAGGCAATTTAAACCGCAGTTTACAACGGGAGCAAGGTGATTTAAACCGAGGTTTACAGAAATACCTCGCGGAAATGAATATCGCGTTTCAAGCTAATGAAGGCAGACTTAACCGTGAATTACAAGACAATTTAGCGCGATTAAATCGGGAATTTCAAGCCCATGAAGGTAAACTTAATCGCGAACACGCGGCCCAAATGGAGGTATTTCGTGCCGAATTGCAAAAATGGTGTATTGCACAACAACGTCAATTACAATTAGAATTAAAACAGTTAGATGCTCTCTTAGCACGCGAAATTGCTCTCGCTAATCGTGAAACGGCTATCGCGGCCATTGTCAAGCAAAAAAACTTAGAAAATTCCCCCATTTTAGTCACAGCCGAAAATATCATTACCAACATCAACCCCGATGATATTCCCATCTTAAGAGTATTCTTATCCCCTCCCGTATTGACTCACGATCCGGCAAAATCAAATCAAAACTTTCCGGTATCAGAAGAATTTTTAAGTAATTATCTGCGAAACTTCCTTAACCAATATACCAACGAAGGTCGTCCCGTGCAATTTATGGGCGGATCTTGGCGTAGTAATGTCTTTCGCGAAGAAGCCGCCGCGGAAAACTTATTTGCTGGTTTACGCGTCATTCCTACTCTCATTTTAGACTCATCAACGGCTAATGATGACTTTTATTTGCGCTTTGGCTTTTGGCATATTAACTTTAAAAAATATCGCTACAAAACCCCCATTCATCAGTTACCTTGGGTGGAAGTCTTGTATAATTTTGCTAAACAACGGGCTTTGAATTGGCAAGCTAAACGACAAGCACATATTGACGCGGGTAAGCCCGTCGCGGATTTTGATACCCGTTATGGTGAGGAAACTGTTAAACGCTATCAGCAAAATTTACGCACCCTAGAAATTGAACGCGTCGCCCTAGAAGAAGGAGAAGATTTAAGCGAAATTCATCGCCCTTATCATTTACATAAAAATGATTACAATGATTTGGCCGAATTTATCGGGATCTGCCATGCTTTAATCGCGGGTTTAATGGCTGATGAATATTGTCTGATGTTTCTCCCCCCTGCCCTGCGAAAAACGCCTTTACTGCCTCAGTTACTCCCCGATATGTTGGCAAAACTCCCCGCGGATGAACAGAATTTAGTCACAGAAATTGTCGTCGGTTATTGTCAGGCATTATATGATAATTTAGCTGAAGATGAATCGGCATTAATTCCTGATTTGCGTTTAGACTTGGCCGAATCTCTCTTAAGTTTACCTGACAAGAAATGGGCCGCGGCACAATTGTATTTATCGGTTCAAGATTGGTTAAAATTGCATGGTTTACCCATTCCACAACAAAATCAACTATTAAATGCTTTGAGTGCCGCCTTAACCCTTGATGATTTGTCCTATATCACTAAATTAAATCAATGTTTGCAACGTCTGGGGGCTACTCGCCAATTAAGTGTGATTGAGTCTTGTTGGCAACGGGGTTTACAACGGGCAAAAAATGGGGAATATTCCTCCGCAATTACCGATTTTCATCAAGTTTTACAGTTAGATAGTTCTCGTTTAGATGCAAATATTCAGCGCGGTTTGGCTTATTATCATATTGCTGAATATCAGGGGGCTATCGCGGATTTTGACTTGGTATTACGACTTAATCCTAATGACGCGTCTGTTTACCATCATCGCGGATTAGTTTATCGGAAATTAGGACAATTAGAACGGGCAATACAAGATTTTAACTCCGCGTTGCAAATTAATCCCAGTTTACCGGGTGTCTTGCATATTCGGGATGTGGCTTTGGGTGTATTAGAAGAGAGAAAACGGGAAGCGGAAGTAACGCGTCAACGCCAGGAGGAAGAAGCTAGTAAAGGTAAACCATTTATTTTTGAAATCATCACGGTGGATGGGAATGGGAAACAAAATAAGAAGTCGGGGAAAGGTTATCAAAAAGAGGAAGATTTAGGTAATGGGGTGAAACTGGAAATGGTGTATATTCCCGCGGGCAATTTTCTGATGGGATCACCCTCTGGAGAAGGTGAGAGTAATGAATATCCACAACATCCAGTAACTATTGCCAAACCCTTCTATTTAGGGAAATATCCTGTTACTCAAGAGCAATATCAAGCCATCATGGGTAATAACCCTTCTAATTTTAAAGGCGCGAAACGGCCTGTAGAGCAAGTATCGTGGCGTGATGCGGTAGCTTTTTGTCAAAAGTTATCTGAGAAAACCGGGAATAACTATCGTTTACCCAGTGAAGCCGAGTGGGAATATGCTTGTCGCGCTGAAACAACTACAGCTTATTGTTTTGGGGAAACTATTACTAATGAATTAGCCAATTTTGGATCGCAAACAACCGATGTTGGTAAATATCACCCCAATGCCTTTGGTTTATACGATATGCACGGCAATGTCTGGGAGTGGTGCGCCGATCCTTGGCACGGTAACTATGAAAAAGCACCTGCGGATGGAAGTGTCTGGGATGAAAAAGATAATGATAATCGTTATCAAAATAGCACTGATTTGTTAACAAAGTCAGGAAATGATGACACACCCCGGCTGCTGCGCGGTGGTTCGTGGTTCGGTACTCCGCGGAATTCCCGCTCGGCGTTTCGCGTCAATAATGCGCCGGACCCCCGCTTCAACAACTACGGTTTTCGTTTTGTCTGTGTGGCTGCGTGGACTAAATAGCACTTGACACTTTTGCCCTTTTGTGCTAGGCACTTCTTTCTTTACACTCGCCCTCCCCGCGCAGCGGGGTCGCTATGTGGGAGGGGGTTGTAAATCAATTTGCATTTATTGAGGTGGGGCGGGTTTATCGCGATGATCAAAATATCTGTTAACCCCCTCTTCAGGGGGGGCAGGGGGGGTAGCCATCTGTGTTTAGGAGCGTTTAGGAGCGGTTTCAAAAAAACCAGTTTATCAGATGTAGGTTGGGTTGAGGGACGAAACCCAACTGATCAAAGTTTGGTGTTGGGTTTCGCAGCGCTCAACCCAACCTACCCATCTGCACTTCTTCGTTTTTCCCTCGCCTCCTCGCCCCCAGTGCTCGGTGGGGTGGGGGCGGGTTTTTGTAGGTTATTTGTTGTTAGGAAAATTGGTGGGCGAAAGAGCCCCTACAAAATCGATCGCGCTGGGGATTCTTCCATCAGAAAAATATCTATCTGTGTACATCCCCATCTGCGTTTATCAGCGTTTATCAGCGGTTTCAAAAAAACGAGATTACATGGTAGGGGCGCGATCGCCCACATCATTGACAATTACCGATAAATGATAAAAACCCGCCCCCAGTGCTCGGTGGGGTGGGGGCGGGTTTATTAAGGTGATCTGTGGGTGGGAAAATTGGTTGGCGAAAGAGCCCCTACAGGTGTGTTTATCCCCATCTGCGTTTAGGAGCGGTTAAAAAAACGAGATTACATGGTAGGGGCGCGATCGCCGATATCATTGACAACCACCGATAAATGATAAAAACCCGCCCCCAGTGCTCGGTGGGGTGGGGGCGGGTTTTTGTAGGTTATTTGTTGTTAGGAAAATTGGTGGGTGAACCCGCCCCTACAGGTGTGTTTGTCCCCATCTGCGTTTAGGAGCGGTTAAAAAAACGAGATTACATGGTAGGGGCGCGATCGCCCACATCATTGACAATTACCGATAAATGATAAAAACCCGCCCCCAGTGCTCGGTGGGGTGGGGGCGGGTTTTTGTAGGTTATTTGTTGGTAGGAAAGTTGGTTGGTGAACCCGCCCCTACAAAATAGATCGCGCTCGGGATTCTTCCATCAGAAAAATATCTATCTGTGTACATCCCCATCTGCGTTTATCAGCGTTTATCAGCGGTTTCAAAAAAAACCAAATTACATGGTAGGGGCGCGATCGCCCACATCATTGACAATTACCGATAAATGATAAAAACCCGCCCCCAGTGCTCGGTGGGGTGGGGGCGGGTTTTTGTAGGTTATTTGTTGGTAGGAAAGTTGGTTGGTGAACCCGCCCCTACAAAATAGATCGCGCTGGGGATTCTTCCATCAGAAAAATATCTATCTGTGTACATCCCCATCTGCGTTTATCAGCGTTTATCAGCGGTTTCAAAAAAAACCAAATTACATGGTAGGGGCTCTTTCACCAACATCATTGACAATTACCGATAAATGATAAAAACCCGCCCCCAGTGCTCGGTGGGGTGGGGGCGGGTTTTTGTAGGTTATTTGTTGGTAGGAAAGTTGGTTGGTGAACCCGCCCCTACAGGGTTTCGGGAAAATTTTACTAGCCATTGATGTAGAGGCCGCGGATATCTTTGACGCTTACCGACAAATAAGAAAAACCAGCGCGATCGTGCCTGTGTTTAATACTAACAACTTTAAGAGTCGCAACCTCACCTAAAAGCCTATAATTAACTATAAACTAAGAAAAAGAAATAACCATGAAAAAAATTATCGACCAATTACGAGAAGCTTCTCAAGACTTATTGTTTATCAGTGAGTCTGAATATCCCTTTGAAGTATTCCAATGTCAGTCAAAGGACTCCCTCACCGCGTCAAAAATTTTATCATTAACTAAGCATCCGGCAAATACACCCGTAGAAGTTATTAGTATTGATAAATTTTTTACTGTCGCTGTCACGGCCCAAGATTGGCATGAAGATGAGGAACAAGCCATTGTTTATAAGTTTCAACGACTTGTTACTATTATCAAAGAAACCTTATCGAATGTTCAAGTTTATCGCGTGGGTACGGGCTTATTAGATGTTTATATTGTGGGGAAAACGCCCTCAGGGGATTATGTTGGTTTATCCACAAAAGTTGTCGAAACTTAATTGGTATCAACTTTACTTTCGATCGCGTTCTGAATATTGGGACTGACATTAGATAAGAAATCGAAACCTGTATCCTTCTCAACCTGTTTTATAGATACCCGAAAACTTTTCCAATTTTTAGCCCTAATCCCTTGATCGTTAGGCATTTCGATCGCGATCGTGCGAGTATTAGCTGTAATACCTTTAAGGCCTAAACCCGGTTTATCTAAGACGACGATCACCTTCCAAGTTTTAGCAGGAATGGTGATTTTTACTTTCTTCCCAATAGTACCTTTAGAACCCAGTCCACCGGATATAATATAAAGTTCCTTGCCCTCTTTTGCCAATTCTCGACTATAGTTTTCTAAGTCAGCCCAAGGCCCTTGATTATTGTCCGGTGATTGGGGAATCATATCAGTCATTAGAAAAGTCGCGCTGTTATCTGTAGTGTTACGAGTCCTATCAGCACTAGGAATCATGTGGCCTCTATCGTAACCACTTCCGATATAGTCCTTCGGTTTTACATGATACCAATCTTTAGGAAGACTATCATCAGGTAGAAAATAATTTTGTCTTTCTGCATTGCCCAACCATGATGAATTTAACTGCCAACTTACCCAATTCGGGATATGTTTACTGTTATTATAGGAGAGAACAAATTGAGATTTTTCCATCAAATAATTATCGGGATTATTGATATTTGATGTGGCATTACTAGGATTACCTAATAATAAATTGGGATTACTGGAAACCCGAAGAGAGAGAAGGGGTTTCGGTGGTGCAATTGGTTTTTGAGTGACAACAGTAGAAGGTTGAGAAAGGGGTTGGCCTTCTGTGTTGGGTTTGGCAAGAGCAGAACCCCCCCCTGATAACACTAGAATCAAAAGTCCTGATAAAAACATGGGATATGGCTTTGGCATAAAAGGTGGTGATAGTATGCTTGACTGATTGTACAGAGATTGTCCGGTTTGTTGGAGAAAAGTCAGGGAAATGCTTGTCCTAGTATTTGATCATTGGCCGTCATCTGTGGTAGATGCGGAGGAGATCGATTTTCAACTACCATAAGTTTTGTTTTTTGTCAATAGATTTTACGAAGCTTTACGAAATCTTCACAAAGTATCGGGATGTTTTTTTCGGTACTTGAATAAAGAAAAGCTTGTTAAAATAAGTCTTTGGGCTTATTTTTGAGGGGTGAACCCAGTATTTTCAAGGATCATTAAGATATTTTTTTGGTAAAGATCACTTAAAACTTATTGACGGGATTGTGGGGTAGGATAGATAATTAGGCTCAATAGGATAAAAATATTCACTTCCTTCGAGCTATTTAAAGATGAGTCTATCTACTTTTGTCAAGGGTTCAACTCTCACAGTCGGCACACTCAGTTTAATTGGCGCATCAAGTTTTGGCAGTGTCGCGATCGCGGCATCGCTGGTGAATGGGGGATTTGAAAGTGGACTGACTGGGTGGACAGTCGTGAGTCAGGAGGGTGGCAGCGGCAGTTGGTACAGCACCCATGGGGAATTAGCACCAACAACGAGCCTCTCAATTCCGGCTCCCAGTGAAGGAAACCAATATGCAGTAACGGATCAGTCTAACATAGGCTCTCACGTTTTGTTTCAAGATATCTTCTTGGAAGCAGGCGCGACGCACAGTCTTTCCTTTCAATGGTTTGTCAATAGCTTGTCTGAGGATGGGGAAATGTCGGACGCGGGAACGATGAATAAAAATGTCTTCCCTAACCAAAACTTCCGAGTGGATATTGTTTCTACCTTGTTTAGTGACTGGTTTAGTCCTTCTTCAAGCACGGGAGTCCTCGCGAATATTTTGGCACCCGTGGCTCCATCATATTCTAGCTGGAATCGCGTCTCATTTGATCTGACTCCTTGGGCTGGTTCCTCTGTACGCTTGGCTTTCCGCGAAGTTGACAACCAAGGTTACTTCAACGCAGGAGTTGACGATGTGAGTGTCACATCTGAGAGTGTGAAATCTGAGTCAGTCCCCGAACCGATCGCGATTCTGGGTACTATCATGGGACTTGGGGGGATGGCAGGGGCTCGTGAGCGTCAGAAACGCCAGAAACAAGCTTAATTATTAGCCTAATAACCTTTAGGGGTGAAGAGTCGCGGTTTTCCTGATGAGTCGCGGCTATTTTTTTGTGGAGTGGTGCAGGATGTAGAGACAGCGCGATCGTGTTGTGGCTCCATTTTCCTTAAAAAATTCTATAGTTAAACTAACAATAGTAAAAAAGACTGTTTTACTACCATTAGCTGTTTGATCAGCCTTTTTTTATCAATAAACCGACATTTAAACTAACCTTAACCTATGGAATCACAAGAAGGAAAAAAAGTCAATACCCTGGGAGACGCGGCTTCCCTAGCTGTGGAGAAATACTATCAAAAAATTCTCAGGCATGAAGCCGCGGTGATGGATGATCGCGATCCCGAAGAACTTCATCAAATGCGAGTAGGAATGAGGCGTTTACGTTCCGCGGTAACGGGGTTTGCGCCTGTGTTAGATTTACCCACAGAAGCCGAGGAGAAAAAGATTGGTAAACTTGCCCGCATTTTAGGAAAATTACGGGATTTAGATGTGATGTTAGAGTCTATCCAAAACGAGGATTTAGACAATTTACCCGAAAAAGAAAAGACCTTTTTAGATCAAGCTTTATTAGCTTTAATTAAAGAGCGGCAACCCGCGTTAAAAGCGGTTCGGATAGTGTTGGAAAGCCGTAGTTATAAAAAAATGAAATTAGCCTTAGAAACTTGGTTAGCCAAACCTAGATATCAACCCATTTCTCACTTACCCATTGGTGAGGTGTTACCGGATTTATTACTACCACAAGTGAGTCAATTATTTCTGCATCCGGGTTGGCTTATCGGTACAGAATTTGACGCGGGAGAATTAAGAGTTAAGCAACTAAAAATGGCACAAATTGAGAAAGAATTAGCAAAAGAGGGAGATGTCCTTCACGACTTGCGGAAAGTCGCGAAACGAGTGCGTTACTTAATGAGTTTGTTTACGGATTTTTATGGAGAAAATTATGAGACTTATCTCGATGATGTGAAGGGTATTCAAGAATGTTTAGGTAATATTCAAGATAGTGTGGTTTTGCGAGATTTTGTTACCAATGTCTTTGATTTCAAGATTAAAGATCACTTGCCTAATTTTACGGCTAGTTTAGCCGCGAGTCGTTATACGGCTTGGCAGGAATGGGAAATACTCCAAACGCGATATTTACAACCGGAAACCCGTCAAAATTTCCGTTTGGAATTAATACACCCATCCCTGGAATAGGGAATGGCTAATGGGTAATGGCTAATGGGTAATTGACAGTTGACAGTTGACAGTTGACAGTTGACAATTATCAATTAATTGACTTACGCACTGCAAGGGCAGCATAAGGGTTTGAGCTTGTCGCTCAAGGGAATGGCGTAATTTACACCGTGTGTAAGTCCTAAATTATCAACTGTCAACTGTCAACTGTCAACTGTCAACTTCCTTCTTCCTTCTTCCTTCTTCCTTCTTACTTCTTCCTTCTTCCTTCTTACTTCTTCCTTCTTACTTCTTCCTTCTTCCTTCTTCTATAAAGAAATTTGACTGATCGCGATATTTCCTGAAAAACAAACATCAACATCCGTACCCGGAGCCCGATCGCGTTTGCCATATTCTCCGATATAATGAAAATTGTCACCTTCGATCCGATATTTCACGGGTAATGGTTGGGTTGACGGTTGACAAAAAATAATCTTTGGCTCCGGTAAATCAGCTTGTAAATGAGTGAAATTAACATTCCAAAATGTCCCCGGTGTTGGGGGGATTTTGATTAATTCGGCTAAAATCCGAGTAGTCCATTGAGTGGCTAAATGCCAATCAATTGCCAAAGGTTTTTTAATCCAATGGGAAAACGCGATCGCGCTTATTCCGTGGATAGTGGCTTCTCTGACGGCCGCGATCGTACCAGAAAGATAAACATCTACCCCTAAATTTCCCCCGGCATTAATCCCAGAAAGCACAAATTTAGGCGCGGGGGAAAAATGGGTTAAGGCAAGACGAACACAATCCGCAGGAGTCCCCGCGATCGTGTACTCAAATTCACTACGTTTTTGGACATGAATAGGTTGATGAGTCGTAACTTTATGGCCACATCCTGATAATTCTTCTTGGGGAGCTACAATAACTATATTTTCATTAATATTGAGATTTTTAACAGCATTAAAAAGTGCTTTTATTCCGGGTGCATCAATACCATCATCATTCGTCAATATAAAAGTCATGGGGAATAGGTAATGGGTAATAGGTAATAGGTAATAGGTAATAGGTAATAGGTAATGGGTAATGGGTGGGTAAAAAGTCCATCGGGAGCATCCAATTTTTGCCCATTGGTAGTGGGAGCAAGAGGCTCCATCTTATACCAAATCCCGTTTACACAGACTCTTTTTTATAGCCCCTAAACCCTGATACGGCAAGGATTATCAGTTTTTTTAATCTGATTTTTTGTTAGATCCCTAGGGAGCCAGAGGCTCCCACTACAGTTTTTTTAGGGATTATTGAGCGACATTGGGATGGTCCAAATAATGACTCTGGTATTAGCAATTAATTATTGCTTTTGTCCAAAGAACTTTCTGGTTGATAATAGACTTTACTGCCCGTATCAGGGACAAAATGACAAGTCTTAAAAGACTGCCAAAATGCTTTGATAATGGGGACATCAGATTTACGATAATAATCACCTAAAATCGGTTTGATCGCTTCCGTAGCCGTTTTTAAGTGATAGTGGGGAATACTCAAAAAGATATGATGCAAAACGTGAGTTCCGATATTATGATGGATTTCATTAATGAATCCATAATCGCGATCAATGGTAGATAACGCGCCTTTTAAGAAATACCAATCTTTGCCACGATACCAGGGAATATCAGCCTCAGTATGATGTAAATAAGTGACTAAATCAAGCCAAACGAGAAAGACTAGATAAGGCATGAAATAGTATTTAATCAACCACATTACACCGAATTGATAAGTAAGAAATCCCAAAAACCCAATCATGGTAAAATAGCAGATGCTACTGGTAATAACATCCCATTTTTCAGAGGGTTTAAAGATAGGACTATTAGGATCAAAATGGGAAGACTTTTCCCGCTCCGGGGAACCGTTAAATAAGTAAAGGGGATAAACAATGAGTAAAAATAACCCGAAACGGAGAAATTTCTCCAACCCTGTCATATTCCGATATGTGCTTTCGGTGACGGGATACCAACTTTCATCGGTGTCAATATTCCCTGTATTTTGGTGATGGGTTCGGTGACTAATGCGCCAACCGTGAAAAGGTACTAAAATAGGGGTATGAGATAAATGACCGATGAGATTATTCAGCCATTTATACTTAGAAAATGAACCATGTCCGCAGTCATGGCCGACTACAAATAGAGCCCAAAACATGGTTCCTTGCATCACCCAAAAAATAGGCCAGAAAAACCAAGAGTCTAGGGTATAGGCCACTGCATAGAGACCGGCAATAATGGATGTATCCAAAAAGAAATAAAATAGCGATCGCGAGGTAGAAGGGACAAAGCATTCGGGAGGGATCGCGGCTCTTACTTGTTGCAATGTAAAGGGGAGTTCGCCTCTCCCTTGCGAGACTTCAGTTTCGACAGTCGAGTTAATCGGTAGTGTGTTCGAGGTCACAAGTATCCTGGGCTGACGATAGACAATGGTGTTTATTCTACCGTGAAAGGAAAATATGTAAAGCGCGATCGGGCTTTTTTTTTCCTTTTTTTTTCTCAGTCGGGAGAGTCCCCTATAAGGTATAATAAAAATATCTATGTCTTTTCTAAGAAACCGGGTTTCTCAGGATTTTCCCAAGATAAAGAAACCCGGTTTCTGATGGGGGTAAGTCGATGTCTCAGGATTTTCCCAAGAAAAGAAACCGGGTTTCTGCTCCGAGAGTCGATGGGATGTCATTGTGGAAAAAAGAAACCCGGTTTCTGGGGATTGATCGTGCTAACTATCTTTAATCGGCCGCATAGTGGGGAACATAACTACATCGCGAATACTTTGAGTATTAGTTAAAAGCATCACTAAACGGTCAATTCCTATCCCCATTCCGGCACAAGTTGGCATTCCTAATGATAAGGCTTGAATAAACTCTTCATCCATCGGATGTGCTTCATCATCTCCGGCATTTTTCTGGGCTAATTGTTCCTCAAAACGTCTTCTTTGTTCCTTGGGATCATTCAACTCCGAAAACCCATTAGAATATTCTGTGCCGTTAATAAATAACTCAAACCGTTCGACAAAACCTGGTTTATTACGATGGCCTTTCGCTAAGGGACTGACTTCGACAGGGAAATCAATAATAAATGTCGGTTGAATTAATTTCGGAGCAATTAATTTGTCAAATACGGCATAAAGCACATATCCTAAACTCTGTTTTTCTAACTTGGAAAGATGTAAACCTAATTTCTCAGAAGACACGATCGCGTCTTCCAAAGTCAGAGTATCAAAATCCAATCCTGTGTCATCTTTCACCGCTTCCACCATTGTCTTAACTTGCCAATGTTTACCCGTAAACCCCGGATATTTTTCACTATAATCATACAGGCGTTCTAAACTAATCTGAACCCCCTGATATTCCATTTCTACAACATCCCCAAATACCACCTTAGCCGCCTGACAAAAGACATCTTCCACCACCCCTAAAATATCAAAATAATCAGCATAGGACTGATATACCTCTAAAGAAGTAAATTCCGGGTTATGGGTACTATCAACCCCTTCATTACGGAAAACTCGCCCTAATTCAAACACCCGTTCAAAACCGCCACAAACAGCACGTTTTAGGAATAATTCCGGGGCAATTCGCAAATATAAATCCACATCTAAGGCATTATGATGGGTAATAAAAGGACGGGCAGCCGCACCACCATAAATGGCTTGTAAAACCGGAGTTTCAATCTCAAAAAAGTCGCAATTAAACAAATAATTACGAATACTTTGGATAATACGACTGCGTAACATAAATCGCTGAAGAGACACGGGATTTCCCGCGAGATCCATCTCACGATGACGGCGACAAATTTCGGGATCATTGACTCCATAATATAAATCAGGAAAGGGAATAGTCGCCTTTGATAACAGCGTTAATTCTTTAACTTGGAGGGAAAGCTCACCCCGTTGGGTACGACAGGCAATTCCGATCGCGCCAATAAAATCCCCTTGATCGAGTAACTTTTGAATTTGTTTAAAACTTAAACCAGTTTCACCAGTAACTAATTTCTTCTCGATTTTTAGTTGTATTTTTTCAGTAGCATCTTTTAAATCAATAAAACAAATACTACCACTATCTCGCTTTGAAGTAATACGTCCACATATTTGAAATACCCTTTCTTGGGGGTCACTTTGCGAATTTTCCAGGGCATTTTCCGGTTGACTAAATAATTCGATAATTTGCTTTGTCGTATGCGATCGCCCATAAGCTTGACTCGGATAAGGTTCAATTCCTAACGAGCGCAAATCATCGACTTTTTGAGCACGAGCTTTTATCTCACTTACTGATCGAGCTTCTGCTTCAGTTAATGCCATTGGGAGACTCCTTTACAATCATAAACATTTCACTCTAACATAAAAGTTACCTATTTCTGAACGCGATCGCAATTTTGGAGAAATCTCCCCGGAATTTCAGGATAAGCCCCCCAGTGAAGATGCAAATAAGACGCGTGAAGTTGAGATAAACCCCATCCTTCCCCGATTCCTTCCCCGATTTTATCGTCATATCTCCAGAGATGATAAAGAGGTGATAGGGGTTCATTCGTGAGACGCGATCGATGAAATTCATGGCCATAAACCTCAGAGCCCGCGGCAAATAAAGGACTTTCTTGTAAAACGATTCCCCGCTTATATCCTAAAGTTAATTGTTTACTCATTACCGTTGTTGTCGGTAAAACTCCCACCATCGGCCAAGAATTACCATTAAAATCAATAATAGATTCACATAAATACATCAAACCCCCACATTCAGCATAAGTAGGAATATCCGATAATATGGCATTTTTAACATCCCGTAACACCCCATAATTTTCGCTTAATTCCTGCGCGAACACTTCAGGAAAACCACCCCCCAAATATAACCCATTAATATCATCAGGTAAACCTTGATCTTGCAAGGGACTCCAGAAAATCAACTCCGCACCTAACTCTTCGAGTAAATCTAAATTATCCTGATAATAAAAACTAAAAGCGCGATCGCGTGCCACCGCAATTCTCAACTTTTTTTTCTGGTTTTCACTCTTGACAAAAAGACGTTCATGTGCTAAATAAAGAGGATATTCTTTCCGCTCTTTCTCTGTGTTCTTTGTGTCCTTTGTGGTTCGTTCATTCCCCAAAAATTGAGGCCTTAAGAGAGGTAAAAGTAAATCCCAATTAAAACAAGCCCGAGCTAAATGAGCTAATTGGTCAATTAAAGGATTAAGATGGGGTAATTCATCCGTAGGAACTAAGCCTAAATGACGATCAGGAATAGTAATATTATCTTGACGACGTAAGACTCCAAAAATAGGTAAATTTAATGGTTTTAAAGCATTAGTCAATAATTCTAAATGGCGATCGCTCCCCACTCGATTTAATATTAACCCTGCTATCTTTAACTCAGGATCAAAAGAGCGAAAACCATGCGCGATCGCGGCAACCGAACCCGATAAACGACTACAATCTATCACCAATAATACCGACAAATCGAGTAACCGAGCAATATAAGCCGTCGAAGCATAAGAATTATCATAAAGCGAATCAGTGAGAGTATTACCTCTGAAAAAAGGGGGGGGAGCATCCATTGGGAATCGAACCCCATCAAACAAACCCATAACACCTTCAATAATCGCAAATTCGACATCTTGAATATGACGAGAAAAACAGGATTTTATATAAGATTCAGAAGTCAAAACCGCGTCTAAATTACGACAAGGACGGCCCGTGACATAATGATGAAACATGGGGTCAATATAATCAGGGCCAACCTTAAAAGATTGTACCTTAAAACCTTCACGGATTAAGAAAGATAGAATCGCGAGAGTGATAGTCGTTTTTCCCACACCACTGCGTTCGCCCGCAATAACAAGAGCCATTAAATAAGTCGTATAAAAGAAGACAATTTATTATAAAACATTTTTAATCTTTTTCACGGTAATACTCCATCCACAATAACCCTTTGTGCCCCAAGGATGACAAGGTTGGGAAAAAAGGGAAAAAAGGCGCGATCGTTCGGGTATTCTCCTCAGATTAAAAAAAAATATTGAAAAAAAGACGAGTGCAATGTATCCTAAGTACATTCTAGTCACCAGCCTATATTTATTTCCCAGACAGACAGGATAAAAAATAATGGAAAATACCCCACTGGAACCCCAACCCCTAGAACCCCAACCCCTAGAACCCAAGAAAATAAACTGGTCAAAACTGGTTTATAAAAGTTCCATAGCTCTTAGTATCGTGAGTGGATTTCTCGTAGCAGGGTTAATTTTTTCTTACTGGTATGAGAAAAATAAAACCGAGGAATTCGCCAAAGCCAAAGCCAAAGAAGAAGCCGAAAAAGCTATCAAAACAATAGATCAAAATTTGCAAAATTTACAATCTTCTGTTACATCAATAGCCAATAATTTAACAGAGAAGAAAATATCAGACACAGACTTACCGGATACACTGAGAAGCACAATGGAAAAAAATGTGAATTTTTTTGATCTTGGTGTAGCCTATCTTCCTGAAGCCGCTCCTAATAATCAACTATATATCCCCACTTATAGGCGCAAGAACGGAAAACTACAATTCACCTCCGAATCCTCATATAATTACACCAAACCAGAAAAAAAAACTGAATGGTTTAATCGTCCCTTAAAAGAAGGTGCAATGTGGCTAGATCCCTTTTATGGAGAAGGATCAGGAGCCGTGTTAGCCGAATATTCTAGCCCATTTTATCGAGTGGATGCCCAAACGAAACAGAAAAAAGTCGCGGGGGTTGTTTATGCAGACTATTCCTTACAAGACTTAAAAGCCATGATGAATGCCTTAAACTTAGGCAAGACTGGCTATGGCTTTCTTCTCTCTAAGACAGGGGTTTTTATTTCCCATCCTATTGATGAGTATATAAAAAATGGGAACAGTATTTTTGACTTCGCAAAAGAGCGCAATACAGAAGGCTATCAACAGCTCGGAGAAAAAGCCATAAAAGGGGAAAGTGGGTTAATAGAAGTCACTGATAAAAAAACCGGATTGTCCTCTTGGATTTTCTATAAACCCATTAGCTCTACCGGATGGACAATGGGAGTCGTCTTTTTTAAACATGAAGTGATCACAAATGCAGATAGTTTACAAAAAAAGCAAACCCTAATTTGTCTGGCATTGATCGCCTTTTTATTCTTTTCCTCCATCTTAATGTTTCGTGCTTATACCGGAAAAAGAAGCCGTATTTGGGCTGTTGTTTATACATCCAATCTTTTATTTATTAGTGGGATTGGTTATATCTGGTATTTAGCTTGGAATGAGCAGAGTTATGAAAATAGCACAGAATCAAAAATTGTCCTCATTGGGAGAGCGGGATTAAATAAATTTTTGGACTTACGCGAGCAACAACTTAGCACTCAAGTTAAGGCAGAAAAACCCATTTATATTCCCACAGGTGTTTTTGTGCAATCCCTCGAATTTAATACTGCCAATAATGTGACAATAACCGGTTACATTTGGCAGAGATTTACTAAAGGAGTTAATGACAAAGTCACTCGTGGTTTTGTTATGCCTGAATCCGTTGATAAAATAGATGTCACGGAATCTTATAAGCGCAAAGAAGGCGATCAAGAAATTGTCGGTTGGTACTTTCGGGCAAAATTACGTCAATCTTTTGATTATTCTCAGTATCCCCTCGACTATAAAGATGTATGGATTCGCCTATGGGCAAAAGACTTTGATAAAAACGTCATTTTGACTCCCGATTTTGATTCTTACCCTCTGATGAACCCGCTCTCGAAACCAGGAGTGGCAAAAGATTTAGTCTTATCCGGTTGGTATTTAGATAGTAGTTTTTTTCAATACTATCTCAATAGCTACAATACCAATTTTGGTATTACTAATTATGTGGGTCAAGAGCCATTTCCTGAGTTGTATTTCACGGTGGTTATTAGAAGAAGCCTTCTCCCCATTTTTATCGGGAATATCATTCCCTTAGCAGTGGTTTCTTTCCTACTTTTTTCCCTGTTGATCATCACTCGTAAAAAAGCATACGGCCCCTTAGCCTTAGGTTTTAGCGCGAAAGATGGTATTGTAGGTTCATCGGGATTGTTATTTATTGTCCTTTTGAATCAAATCAACTTAAGAAACGCGATCGCGGCTTTGGGGATAATCTATATCGAATATTTCTACTTTGTCATCTATATCATGGTGTTGCTTGTCATCATCAATTCTCTCCTCTTTGTGTTCGGCTCAAAATTACGATTGATTGAATACGAAGATAATTTAGTGCCAAAATTGCTCTATTGTCCTACACTTTTAGGACTGTTACTGATGATCACAGTCGGGGTATTTTTCTAAACAATTTCATTGAGGTTATGGGCTGCATCATTTAATCTTTGCACGCCCTCCTTTACCTGAATAATCCCTTGAGAATTTTCTTTCGCGGCTGTGTTAATCGCGTTCATCGCCTCCACGACTTGCTGAATTGCCATCGCTTGTTGTTTAATATTCAAAGCAATTTGTTGATTATTAATAACGACATTATTAATCGCGTCCGTTACCCCTTGAAACGCGTCAGAGGTAGATTGGGCGATTCTCACGCCTTCTGCAACCGTTTTCGTTCCTTCTTCTGTTACTATCACTGTGGAATGAATCGCTTTTTGAGTATTATTCACTAATAAATTTATCTGACTCGCGGATTTTTTACTCATATCGGCTAATTTGCGAATTTCCGACGCGACTACCGCAAACCCTTTACCATTTTCTCCGGCTCTTACTGCTTCAACGGAGGCATTAATAGCTAACATATTTGTTTGATTGGCTAGTTCGCTGACTAAACTAGAAATAGTTCCTATTTGATTAGTTTGTTCACTTAAATTCATAATTTGCTCGGCAATTAATCTAACTTTTTCCTTCAAGATATCCATCCCTTCTAAAGTTTTATCTACTGCCTTATTCCCGCCTTTTGCTAATGCTAAAGCCTGACGTGCCTCCGCCACTGCTGCTTCCGTTTGTTGAGATGTTTGTTGAGCAGAAACTCCTATTTCATCCACTGTTGTTGTCGTTTCATTGACGGCACTTGCTTGGTTATTCGTAGAGCGTTCTTGTTGCATTACTGTCACAGCAATTTCCGTCGCAGAACCCGCAATTTTTTCAGTTTGTTCTATTATTTTACGGGCGGCATTAGAACCGATCCAGTATGCGGAGAATATGGCTACAATTACGGAAAATAAAGCTGTACTAATTCCTAAAAAAACTAGATTATTTAACGCATTAGTCGCTTCCTTTTGTAAAGTTGTTAACTCTTGGAGTGCTTGTTTTGTAAATTCTTTATTGAGTTGATCAAATTCCGTCACCCAGTTGATACCTTTGCCAGAAAGAACTATGGCAAATCCTTCCTTTTTTTTTCCTTGTTTTCCCAATTTTATTACCTCGGTGGCAAACTCATTTTTCCACCAATTTCCTCGTTGGATCATTTGTTTTAGTCTTTCCTGTTGCTCCGGTGTTTCTACGAGTAATTCCGCTTTATCAGAAACTTTTTTAAACTCTTTCCATTGCGTTTCAACACTTTCTATTAAATTCTCCCTATCAAATAATAAATATCCCCGAAAATCTCGAACCATGAGCAACAGTGAAATTGTCATTTTATCTGCTTCAATAATCGCATTTTCTGCCCTATTTATTTTTTGAAAAGATTCAGAAACTTTGAGAGAAGTTGATCCGATTAACCCAGCAATTACAAAAAATAATGTAATGGGTAAAGCATAGCCGAGCCCAATTAATTGTCTCATTTTCACATTAGATAACATAATCATCTCTCTCTTTTGATCTTTCTTCTATCCATTATACTTGACTGTTTAGCATAGTTTGGGGGATTTTGTCATTAATTTTTGTCAAAGTTTATAGTTCATAATAGTGACTAGCCTCTGATAAAATCCGTGATTTTGCCCTGGGGAAATGAGGAAAAACCCGGTTCAGGAAAAAAACCGGGCTTTGGGCTAATTAGTCACGGAATTGACACAATAAAACGCTAAACCATTGCTGAGAGTCCGTCCAAACTTGTACCGTAACTAACCCCCGTTTTTCTAGTTCCGCTTGCATTTTATCAAGGTGAAACTTGCGAGAAATTTCACTGCGTATAGTTTCCCCTTTCTCTAACTCAATCGTGAGATTGATTTTTCCTAATTCTACCCGTTGTAAATGCTTACTTTTTAAGTGCATTTCAATTTGATAATCGGTATCATTATAAAATGCTAAGTGTTCAAACTTCCCCGTGTCAAAATTCCCATCAAAAAGATGATTAATATGATTCAACATATTCAAATTAAATGCTGCTGTCACACCTTTAGAATCATCATACGCCGGTTCTAAAATATCTTTCGGTTTATGTAAATCAATCCCTAAAAGAAAATACTCACCCGGTTCTAATGCTCCCACAATTTGAGAGAAAAATACCTCACATTCGTGAGGGTTTAGATTCCCTAAACTACTCCCTAAAAAACAAATCATCCGACTCTGTAAAGGAGAAGGAATTAGCTTGGCTAAGGCCATTTCATAAGTAGCAATCATGCCATGAATTTGTAGGGAATCATAATCCTCTAGTAGTTGATAAGCACTACTTTCCAAGATAGAAGGACTAACGTCAATGGGTAAATAACGAAGGGTATAATCTAATTGTTGATAAGCATCTAAGAGAATACGCGTTTTAGTAGAACTTCCACTCCCTAATTCTACTAATTCACAAGGTCCTGTTAAACTAGCAATCTCATTGGCACAATTTAGTAAAATTGTCGCTTCTGTACGAGTCACATAATACTCTGGCAACTCACAAATTAACTCAAATAAATGAGAACCCCGTTCATCATAAAAATATCGAGGTGGTAAAGATTTTGGCGTTTGAGTTAACCCCTTAATCACATCAATTCCTGTATCAATTTTAGCCGAAGTAGAGAGGGAAGGATTTAGCAAATATTCGAGATATAAGCGATTTTTTACTCGGTAGTCAAGTGAAAGAGTCATAGTTAGTTTTGGGATAAATTTGCTACAAACAGGAGAGTTAAACTCTCCTTTCTGACTTACGCGAAAACCCGGTTTCTCTAGGGAAAATAGTTATTTTAGCCAATTCCCTCAAGGTAGAAACCCGGTTTATCTGGGAGCATCTCAAAGAAGTAAAAAAACCTGTAGTGGGAGCGTCTCGCTCCCTTTTAGATCCCTAGGGAGCGAGACGCTCCCTAGGGAGCGAGACGCTCCCACTACCAATTTACAATTAGGAGATGCTCCCGTTTATCTCTATGGGGTATTGTCCCATAAAAAGGTGTTTGTAGTCACAATTTTAGTTACGATCGCGAGCACAACGAAAACCCGCGAAGATTTGACGCGCCCCAGGATCATACCAATTACGAAAACTCGTCCGCATCGCCCAGGGACGAGTGGCCCAACTTCCTCCCTTTAAAACCCGATGTTTTCCATCAAAATAAACTTGAGAATAACCCGGATAGGGATAATATTCAAACCCTTCATATCCCTTAAACCAAGATGCTGTCCACTCCCACACATTGCCTAACATATCATAACATCCGTAGGGACTAACTCCCTCTGGATAAGCATTAACTGGGGTGTTTTTTCCCACTGTATGAAAATGATTACATCGAGAAATATCGGGAAATTCATTTCCCCAAGGATAAAGATATTTTACACGGTTTTTTTCATTCCAACTCGCGGCTTTTTCCCATTCGGCTTCTGTGGGTAATCGTTTCTCCATAAAATTGCAATAGGCTTCGGCTTCATACCAACTGACTCCGCACACAGGATCGCGATCAAACTCTCTATTATTGCTCCAATAAAGGGGTTGATTTACGGGGTTATTTTGTAACCATTCCCATCCCTCTTTTGACCAATATTTACTATTTTTATAACCCCCCTTCTCCATAAATTGACGATACTCTCCGCCAGTCACCGGATAGGGATCTATATAATATGTCTCTAAATAATAAAGATGTCGCGATCGCTCATTATCTAAACCCTCTATCCCATTATTTCCCATCTCAAATTCCCCCACAGAAATCTCAATCATTGATTCATGGATAACACCGGGTGAAGATTGATTTGAAAAGTCTGTCACCCCTTCTTCCTTCATTTTGTTCTGCATGGCTAAGACAAGAGCAATAGTTTCGCAATGCTGACTTTCATGTTGCAGAAGAAAGTGCCAAAGACGTTCTTGATCATCAAGAAAACCTTTTTCTAAATAATCAAAAACTTTGGTTCTAATAGTTGCGAGATAATCAATAATTTCTGGCAAAGAAGGTAAAAAAACTCGTTGATTTTTCGGTAAACCATCGGCGGCCAATAATTTATGATATTCCTGACAGACAGGGGATAAACCCGCGCCGCGTTGTAATAACCATAAATCCTCCGTGTAACCAATATGACCGAGATGCCAACCAACGGGACTAAAATCAGGATGACTTTGACAACAAAAAGTCTCATAGTCCATCTCATAAAATAATTTTAATGTCCCGTTACGACATTGACTGAACGCGTCGCGTAAGTCTTCTTTAATAGATAGATTTGATCTGGATTTCACAGTCTTCTCCTACTTGAATGATACTATTTTCAGGAAGGGAATGCCAATCTCCTTTAAATAAAGGTTCAGAAGCAATAATAACAGCATTGGGAAAGCTGGGATCGTCCCTTACCCAATATAATGAAGGTACAGGATTACGCGTGGCAAAACGAGATGCAACTAACTGATGACTATCACTTATTATCACATTTGCCGAAATTTCTGTCCCAGTGTTGGGAACTGTAGTTAATTCTCCCTCTTGATATTCTTTGTTATTAAGGGAGGGTGTAGAGAGGGATAATTGTGTGAGAAGTTTTAATGTTTCTTGTAACGCGATCGTGAGAGAAAAATGTGCATTTTTCATTAGTTGAGTGAGAAGTAAAGCAAAAATATGTTCCGAGTCTGTTGTTCCATTAATCTCTTGATAGCAGCTATCATTAAGGAGATGACGAAGAGGACGGTAAAGGGTTTGTCGAAAATTTTTAATGAAGCCATTATGAATAAAAAGAAGACGATCGCGCTGAAAAGGTTGACAATTACTTAAGTCAACAGCTTGTCCGGGTGTGGCACTACGAACATATCCCAATAAACATCGCGACTCGATATAACGACTTAAAGGAGGGAGATTAATATCACTCCAAATTGGCAAAATATTTCTATAAGTAAAAGGATTTGTGTCTTTAGTGGGATGATACCAACCAATACCAAAACCATCAGCATTTACTAATCCAGATGTCATTTCACGAGGTTGATAACTTTGAACGATGAGGGAATGTTCTGGTTGACAGAGAATATTATCTAGTGATATCGATGACCCAATATAGCCCAGTAAACGACACATAATAAATAATCGTATAATGACAACAAGTCGCATTTTAAAGCAGAAGTGAGAAAAAATAAAGTAGCAAGGATGAAGAATTAATTAATTTTTGTTTCGATTTCTGCACAGGAGAGGGTGTCCCCCCTTCTCTCTCTGTGACGCGCCCTATTATATTGAAGATGGTGTAAAATAATTGTATGTTAATTTAGATCCTATTTACTGGAGGAAAATATGTCTGAACTAAGACAAAATATTATTACCAGAGATTGGGTAATTATTGCTACAGAACGAGCGAAACGACCTGATCAATTTGCTATAAAAAGAGAAAAAAAAATTATTTTACCTCACTATAAACCTCATTGTCCATTTTGTCTAGGCAATGAAGAAGATATTAGATTAGAGTCTTTTCGGATCAGTGATGATCATGGCTGGAAAGTGCGAGTGATTCCTAATAAATATCCCGCGTTATCTCCCGTTGGTGAAAGAGTGAGATTTACCGATAATATTCATCGTGCTTTGTCCGGGGTGGGTTTTCACGATGTGATTGTAGAACATCCCCGCCATGATCTGACAACTGCTTTGTTAAGTGTGGAAGATATTGCCGATATTTTGTTTGCTTACCGACATCGCTATTCTCAAATTAGACAAGATCCGAGAATTGAAACAGTTATTATCTTTAAAAATCATGGAGACTCTGCGGGTACTTCTTTGGAACATCCCCACTCCCAATTAGCAGCGACTCCAGTTGTTCCCTTTCAATTTCGCAGTCGTATTGATGATGCCATTCGCTTTTTTGATGATACAGGAGATTGTATTTTTTGTCGTACAATTCAGGATGAATTAACGGAAAATAAAAGAATCCTTTTAGAAACTGAATATTTTGTCGCGTTCATTCCTTACGCGGCCCTTTCTCCTTTTCATACTTGGATTTTCCCCCGTCGTCATACATCCTCATTTCATAAAATTACGGATTTTGAAATTTTTGATCTCGCGTATATGATGAAAATGATTCTTTCTAAACTTTACTATGGATTAAATAATCCTGATTATAATTATACGATTCGCTCTTCTCCTATTGCTGAAGGAGAAACTAAATATTTTCATTGGTATATCGCGATCGTTCCTAGGGTGACAAGACAGGCCGGATTTGAATTGGGCAGTGGGATGTATATTAATACGGCTTTGCCTGAAGAAAGTGCAGAATTTTTACGCACTTTTCCACTTCCTCTTTCTCATCCTTAAATAAAACGCGATGGCCACTGCGTGGCAGGCCGCGGCTATCGCGTCCCCTCTCCAGTGATCTAAAATTTTTCTGTACCCCCTTTACAATTCAAACAATACAGACATAATACAAAAAAATTAGTAAAAACTTACAGTTGATCGTCAAAGCCATTATTGGGGAATATTCCGCGTCAAAATGCTGGCTGATATCCCGCCGGAGAGGTTAAAATAAAAAAGGGGAATCCCCGGTAGTTTAATTGGCAAAACTTGACCTTAAATTTCAATCATTAAACCCTGACATAAAGGTAATGAGGCAAGCAAATTGCGGGAAATATAAACCCAGGAGACGGCTATTCTCCTGGGTTTCACCTTTTCATTTCCAATTTAGGTAAAATGACTTATCTTCTCTGGGGAAGTCTGATTCGCGGGTGTTTCCTTAAATCTCTTTGTTCTGTATAATTAGAGAATAAAGCCAAAACCCACAAAAACCGCGGCAGATAAAAATAAAAATGATTAATCTCTCTGGTTATCAAATTACGGAAAAAATTTACGCGGGTAGAAAATCCATAGTTTATCGAGGGATACGTCTATCTGACAGTCAACCCGTCGCGATCAAAATTCTGAATAATCCCTATCCCCAATTTAAAGAGCTGGTTTTATTTAGAAATCAATACGCGATCGCGAAAAATCTGGAATTACCCGGAATTATTAAACCCTTGGGCTTAGAAAATTTTGGGCAAGGTGTAGCCCTTATTCTCGAAGACTTTGGCGGAATATCTTTGACCGAATATACCGCGGGTTCTCCCCTCCCCCTAGAGCAGTTTTTTCCGATCGCGATCGCGATCGCCAAAACTCTACAAGGGTTATATGAAAATAAAATTATTCATAAAGATATAAAACCGCACAATATTCTGATTAATCCCCAGACAAAAGAAGTAAAAGTTACCGATTTTAGCATTTCCACATTATTACCAAGAGAAAATCAAGAAATACTCAATCCTAATGTATTAGAAGGAACCCTAGCTTATATTTCTCCCGAACAAAGCGGACGCATGAATCGAGGGATTGACTACCGCACAGATTTTTATTCATTAGGGATTACCTTTTATGAAGTATTAACAGGGCAATTACCCTTTCTCAGTACCGATGCAATGGAATTAATTCATTGTCATATTGCCAAAAGACCAAAACCTCCCATTAAACTGATACCGACATTGCCTGTAATGGTCAATAATATCATTTTAAAACTCATGGAAAAAACCCCAGAAGAGCGTTATCAAAGTGCCAAGGGGCTTCGCCATGATTTAGAAAATTGTTGGCAGCAATGGCAGCAAAAAAAACGCATTACACCTTTCCAATTAGGCGGGATTGATCACGGTGATCGCTTTGTCATTCCCGAAAAATTATACGGACGAGAAACAGAAGTCACAACCCTTCTAGAAGCTTTTCAACGAGTGGCGAATTTCCCCCTTGAGCAGGGAGGTGAAAATTCGAATAAGAATAAAAAAGGACGGGTAGAAATGATGTTAATTTCCGGTTATTCTGGTATAGGAAAAACAGCAATAGTCAACGAAATTCATAAACCGATTATCAACAAAAGAGGTTATTTTATCAAAGGAAAATTTGACCAATTTCAACGGAATATACCTCTTTCTGCCTTGGTACAAGCTTTCCAAAATCTCCTGCGGCATATTTTAACAGAAAGCCCGGAACAAGTGGAAGCATGGCACAGAAAAATCTTATTAGCCTTAGGCGAAAATGCCCAGGTTATTATTGATGTTATTCCTGAATTAGAACGCATTATTGGCCCCCAACCCCCAGTTCCCGAACTGTCAGGAAGTGCCTCACAAAATCGCTTTAATATTTTATTACAAAAATTTCTTAAAGTTTTTACGACTGCGGAACATCCTTTAGTGATTTTCTTGGATGATTTACAATGGGCAGATGCCGCGTCTTTACACTTAATTGAATTATTAATGAGTGATCCGGGACTCCGCGATTTATTAATTATTGGGGCTTATCGGGATAATGAAGTTAATCCAGCCCATCTTTTAATGATCGCTTTACAATCGATCCGCAAAAATCTGGAAAAAACTGATAATTTTCCGGCGAGAATTAATCAAATTAGGCTGAAACCACTCTCTATAAATTCTTTAAATTTACTCATTGCTGATACCTTAAATTGTGCCCATGATCGCTCCTTACCCTTGACAAAATTAGTGTATCAAAAGACTCAAGGAAATCCTTTTTTTGCCACTCAATTTTTAAAATGTTTACATGAAGATAGCCTGATAACATTTCACTGGACTTGCTCAGATCGGACGGGTAAAATTAAAGGGGGTTGGCAATGTGATTTAGCCCAAGTCCGATCGCGTGCTCTTGCTGATAATGTAGTAGAATTTATGGGAGTACAATTACAAAAACTGCCCAAAGACACACAAGACGTATTAAAAATAGCCGCGTGTCTGGGCAATGAATTTAACTTAAATACTCTCGCACTTGTCTGCCAAAAAACCGCATCAGAAACCGCGTCATCTTTATGGAAATCCCTCGAAGAAGGATTGATATTGCCCTTAAATAATCTTTATAAATTTTTTGCTGATCCAGACGAGAATATTTTAGAATCCGAAAAAATGACGATTTCTTATCAATTTCTCCATGATAGAGTGCAACAGGCGGCTTATTTCCTCATCCCCGATAATGAAAAATCCTTCACTCATTTTAAAATCGGTTCGTGCCTCCTGAAAAATACTCCTCAAGAAGCCTGGGAAGAAGAAATTTTTGCCCTAGTTAATCATTTGAATTATGGCGGAGAATTTGTAGGCGATCGCGCCCAAAGAGAGCAACTATCACGATTAAATTTAATCGCGGGGAATAAAGCCAAAAATTCCACCGCGTATCAAGAAGCCTTAAACTATTTTTCCCAAGGCATGAATCTCCTCGATAATGATAGTTGGCAAACCCAATATGAATTAACCTTAAATCTCTATGTTTCCGCCGCCGAAGCCGCGTATTTAAGTACAGAGTTTTCCCTAATGGAAAATTTAGTTAAGCCGATTTTATCACAGGGGAAAAACATCGTTGATAAAGTCAAAGTTTATGAAGTACAATTAGCCGGGTTTACCACCCAAATGCAGCCCCAAAAAGCGATCAAAATGGGTTTAGAAGTGCTGGAATTATTAGAGATTTCCTTTCCTAAAGAGCCTAGTTTAACAGATATTAAGGAAGGTTTAGAAACCACCGCGTCCCTTTTGACTCCGAAGATAGGAGATTTAATTAATTTGCCGATAATGACAGAAGCCGATCCCCACGCGGCTTTAAGAATTTTAGCCGCGCTCATCTCTCCGGCATCCATGACAGCACCTAATCTTTTTCCCTTAATTATTTTAAAGATGGTGGATTTATCAATTCGTTATGGAAATGCACCTTTATCCGCCTTTGCTTATGGTTTATATGGTTTAATTCTCAGTAGTTATGTTCAAGATATTACCCGCAGTTATGAATTGGGGCAGTTAGCCTTAAATTTAGTTGAACGTGTTAATGCTAATTCCTTAAAAACTAAGATATTTTATACAGTTGGCGCTCATTTATTACATGGAAAAAAAGATTTTAAAGACGCGATCACGCTTTTGCGAGCCGGTTATGTGAAGGGACTCGAAACGGGAGATTTAGAATTGGGATACTCCGCCAAAGAAATCTCTATCTTTTCCTATTTAAAAGGCAGAGAATTAAGTGAATTACAATTAGAAATTTCTAATTATAGTAGAGTCCTTAAATATCTGAAACAAGATACGGTTTTTCATTATAATCAAATGGGACATCAAGCCGTTTTAAACCTTTTAGGACGTGCAGAAACTCCTTTTTTCTTAATTGGCTCAGCTTACAATGAAGAAAAAATGCTTCCCTTTCATCGTCAAATGAATGATCGCACTGGGTTACATTATTTATCTTTTCACAAAATGATAATTTGTTATCTTTTAGGAGATTTTAAACTAGCCTTAGACAATGCTTTAGAAGCAGAAAAATATTTAGACTCTGTCACGGGTTTAGTTAATGTTCCGATCTTCTATTTTTATGATTCTTTGATTAGACTCGCACTCGGGGAGCCCTATGGTGAGTTAAACCCAGAAATTCATCGAGAAAAAGTCGCCCATAACCAAATCAAACTCTATGAATGGGCCACCCACGCACCTCATAATTTTTTACATAAATTTTATCTGGTTGAAGCTGAGTATTTTCGACTTTTGGATCGAAAATTAGACGCGATCGACACCTTCGATCGCGCCATAGCTTTAGCCAAAGAAAATGAATATCCCCAAGAAGAAGCGATCGCCCATGAATTAGCCGCCAAATTTTATCTCAATTGGGGAAAAGAGAAAATAGCCAAAACTTATTTAATTTATGCCTATTATGGTTATGCCAATTGGGGGGCAAAAGCCAAAGTAGAAGACTTAGAAAAACGATATCCTCAATTACTAACACCCATTTTAAACAGAGAAACCCCCCGCATTGATTTAAGTTCCACCATTACCAGAATGACGACTAGCACCGTCACCAGTAGCAGTTCCGGCTCCGCGGGGGTTTTAGATTTTTCCTCCGTACTCAAAGCCTCCCAAGCTATCTCTAAAGAAATTATTTTTGATAAATTAATTGCCACCTTAATGAAAACTGTAATCGAAAATGCTGGGGCGGATAAAGGTATTTTAATTATGGTAAATATGGGTCAATTTGTGATAGAATGTATCGCAGAGATAGCAGATTCTCAAGTAACAATAAGTTCAGCAATTCCCCAAAAAATATCATATCAAATTCCCCTAACTTTAATTAATTATGTATCTAGAATGGAAGAAACTTTATTACTAAATAATGGAAAAAACCACCAATTTAGTAATGATAAATACTGGAAAAAATATCAGCCACAATCGATTTTATGTACCCCGATATTAAAACAAAATAAAGTGATTGGAATTCTCTATTTAGAAAATAACTTAACCAGCAATGCTTTTACAAAAGATAGACTAGAAATAGTCAAAATGCTCTGTTCCCAAGCTACAATTTCCTTAGAAAATGCCATTCTCTATGATACCGTAGAAAAAACGAACCAACTCTTAGAAGACTATTCTCGCACCCTTGAAGAAAAAGTTGAACAAAGAACCGTGGACTTGAAAAAAGCCCAAGAACAAATTATTGCCCAAGAAAAACTCGCGTCCTTAGGAGCCTTAACGGCTGGAGTCGCCCATGAATTACGAAATCCTTTAAATTTTGTTAATAATTATGCCGAAAGCACCGTCGAATTAAGTGAAGAACTTCTCCAAGAAATAGAGCCGGAAATTGATAAATTTGATCCCGATAGGTGGAATTATTTTCAACAAACGTTAATAGATATTCGAGATAACGCGATCGCGATTCATCAACATGGAAAACGAGCAGATCGCATCATTCATAGTATGATGCAACATGGACGGAGTGATAGTAGTCAACGTCAACCGACAGACCTTAATGCTATAGTAGATCAAGCGGTGAAATTAGCCTATCATAGTAAACGGGGGAGTGATCCTCACTTCAATTTATCTATTCATAAAGACTACGATCAGTCCATTGGCGAATTAGAAATCGTATCCGCGGATCTTAATCGTGCTTTTTTGAATATTATTGATAATGCTTGCTATGCTGTCTATCTTAGACAAAAACAGTATCAACAACAACAGGAAAATGAAGCCGAAGTCTTTACTCCCAGTCTATGGGTGAAAACCCAAAATTTAGGAGAAACTGTAGAAGCCCGTATCCGTGATAATGGCGTAGGGATAGCACCTGATATCCAAGACAACATTTTTCACCCCTTCTTTACCACAAAACCCGCGGGAGAGGGCACGGGTTTAGGGTTATCTCTGGCCCATGATATTATCGTCAGTCAACATGGAGGAAATATTCAACTGGAAACGAAACAAGGAGTTTATACTGAATTTATCATTACTTTGCCAAAATTGATATCCCCAAAGGGGAATCCTGTGTGAGGGGGTTCACGTCCCTCAAAATCCCTAGGGAAGTTGTTAGGTTGTATCACTTGTAATTTTTTTTTAACATGATACCAGCAAAAATCTTAGTTGTCGATGATGAAATTGAATTAGAACGTCTGATAAAACAGCGTTTTCGCAAAAAAATATTAGCCAAGGAACTCGATTTTATTTTTGTTCCAAATGGAATTGAAGCTCTGAAACACTTGAAAAATGAGCAGGCAATTGATATGGTTTTAACTGATATCAATATGCCCGGAATGGATGGTTTAACCTTACTCAATAAAATTACAGATATCGATCAAAATTTGAAAGCGGTGATTGTTTCCGCCTATGGGGATCTGCCGAATATTCGCACCGCGATGAACCGAGGCGCGTTCGATTTTATTACGAAACCGATTGATTTTCAGGATTTAGCCATTACTATTGATAAAACCTTAGAATTTGTTCACAGAAATAAAGAGCAAAGGGAACAATTACAAAAAGCCCTCGATCAACTGCGCTACCAAGCTTTTTATGATCAATTGACTTGTTTGCCCAATCAAAATTTACTTCTCGGTAGAATTCGTCAGTGTTTGGAATGGTCCAAACAAAGATTGAGTCGTTTTGCCATTTTATTTATTAGTCTCGAATGTTTTAAAGCGGTTAAATATGGTTTAGGTCATACTTTTAGCGATCGCGTATTAATTGAAGTAGCCCATCGCATCGAAAATTGTGTGAAACCGATTGATACAGTCGCACGCGTAGGCGGTGATGAATTTGTGGTATTACTCAGCGATATACAAAACTTTGAAGAAGTGCTGGAAAAGGCTGCTGTCATTGAGGAAGCCTTAAAACAACCCTTCAAAGTCAACGGATCATTGATCTGTTCTAATAATTATATCGGTATGGTTTATAGTAACATAAATTATGAAAAACCGGAAGATTTTTTACGCGCCGCGGATATGGCTATGCACTATGCCAAAAAATCCCATCAAATCACTCCGGTTTTATTTGATGTCAGTATGCAAGCCAAAACCCTTGATCGCCTCCAATTAGAGGCGGATTTACAGGAAGCTTTAGAAAAACAACAATTTTTTGTCAAATATCAACCCATTCTCTCTTTAGAAACAGGGAAAGTGGTTAGTTTTGAAGCCTTAGTGCGATGGCATCATCCCAAGCGAGGGATAGTTTCGCCCGTAGATTTTATTCCTTTAGCAGAAGAAACCGGTATTATTATTCCCCTGGGAAAATGGGTATTATCGGAAGCTTGTCAACAGTTAAAATATTGGCTCGAACAATTCAAAAATTATCCCCCGATGACAATCAGTGTTAATTTATCGGGAATGCAGCTTGCCGATCCTAATTTCTTAGATGATGTCGATCATATTCTGGAATCACTTTCTTTAAAAGGTTCTAGTTTAAAGTTAGAAATTACAGAGAGTGTTCTCGTAGAAAAAGCCCAGGAAAATAAAGATTTAATGACACAATTAAAAAAACGCAATATTGAGTTATCTATTGATGATTTTGGTACGGGATATTCTTCTCTGGCTTATCTCCAGACTTTCCCTATTGATACATTAAAAATAGATCGCTCTTTTATCAGTAGACTCACGGAAAAAGATAAAAATTTAGATATTACTCAAACTATTATTACTTTAGCTCATTCCCTCGATTTGGATGTGATTTCTGAGGGAGTAGAAACGGAAGAACAATTAGATATTTTGCGATCGCTCCAATGTGAATATGGGCAAGGTTATCTCTTTTCCCCTCCCCTTCATCCACAAGATATCCCTAAATTCTTGGCAGAGCATTAGACTATAAATAAATATCGCGATCATTGGTGATTTAGGGTTCCCAGGGGAAAGGGAATCAAGAAAATAAATAATCAACATATCGCCAATGATCTTCACTATAACGATCGCGCAGTAAATTCATCGCGTAAGAATTAAGGGCAACGTCCTCTTCTTCCGCCTCGACGAAACTGTTAGGGGACGCGGTGATATCTGGAAAGAAAGAAGTAAGAGAAGTAAGGGTATTAGCAAAATTAGCTAACAAATGATGTTCATACACCCACTCCACCGGATCAAGCAATGGGGAACTTTCTTCGTCGCGATCGTTCTTAGAATTGTGAATAGGAGCATTAGAGACGTTTTTCATATCGGGTACTAAGTTATCTTAGTCGTCAAAACAACTATATTACTCTTCTTATCATCAGGTATCCCCTCTCTTTTGTTTGTGATAATCCTCAGTCTCTTAATGTGATCATTATCTCTTTAATTTGTGATCTCGATCAATTTTTTCGCGCAAAACCTTACCCCTTATTCCTTTTAGCTTAACCGTTGCCTTTACCCCTCTTTTACTAACCGTTCCCTCTACCCCTCTTTTATTAATCTTACCCTGATTTGTTGGTAATTAACCGTTACCTTTACCCCTCTTTTATTAACCGTTCCCTCTACCCCTCTTTTATTAATCTTACCCTGATTTGTTTAACCCGTAATGCTTTATCTGCGTTTAGATAAATTAATTTTAACCCAGGGTATAAACACAGATGGACTTATGACGGCTCTGGAGATATTAATTGATGGGAGTGAGGTTAGCTAAAATATTGGTGGCTTCTTCACATAGAGAAAAATGACAAGTACCATTACTGGCTAAAAAACCCCCCCATTGGTTAATATCACCTTGATTATATTGGGGCAAACTACCATCAAAACGGGTATATTTTCCCCCGGCTTCTGTCAGTATTAATTCTGGCGCGGCTAAATCCCAGTCTTTTGGCGCTGATTTCCCAGAAAGCGCGATATAAACTTCTGCTTTTTGTTCAACTATCGTGGCAATTTTACAACCAATACTTCCCACGGCTAATTGGTTTTGACAGGGTAATTTTTTTAAGAGCGTTTCAAACCGTGGCCCACGATGGCTACGACTTACTACCATCGCCAAATCCGCGATCGCGTTTTTATCGGATACTTGTAATTGTCGTGTATTTCCCTGTCTATCTTCGACAAAAGTACCGCCATTGTGCCTCGCGTAATAAAGTTTATCAGCTTCAGGCCAAGCTACCACAGCTAAGACGGGACGATTTTGATAAACTAAAGCAATATGTACCGCGTATTCGCCAGTTTTGTCAATAAAATCTCTCGTACCATCTAAGGGATCAATAATCCAAACCCACTCTTGAGGTAAGGGTGTTTCACCATGTATATCTCGATACTCTTTATAGGTTTCTTCACTTAAATAACCAAAATTTTGGTCTTCTAATTCTTGTTGCAATTCCTTGAGAATATACGCGTTAACCGCGATATCTGCCGCGGTGACTGGCCCATCTTTTTTTTCTTGGACATCCAAATCAGAAAAAAATGCTTCTCCTCGATAATAGGATCGTAATATATCCGCGGCTCCCCAACCGATCCGACGGGCGATCGTCAGCATTTCTTCTAAGCTTTTTATCATTAATTTCCCCTAAATTTAGACCATGATGTATGGCATCTATTGTATTTTTTGTGCATCTTTTTGTCAAGGAGTTTTGTCTGTTGGGTTTCGTACCTCAACCCAACCTACAATGAAATGGCTGTATTTTTTTTTAACCACAAAGGCACAGAGGCACAGAGGAAAGAAAAAGGGAATCCGATCGCGCTTTACTCTTTCATGCCAAGACGGTTTTTTTCACCACTGTAGGGGCGGTGCAAGAGTGCCCGCCCAAGGCACAAAGGAAAGAAAAAGGGAGTAGCGATCGCGCTTTAGACTCTCATGCCAAGTTTTGTAGGTTGGGTTGAGGTACGAAACCCAACTCACAAATAAATCGCGAGGGTATTGCTAAAGAAACCCGGTTTTTCACCTCAAAGCACGATGCCGCTCCCGCGGCTCAACGAAGCGATCGCGCTTTACACTCTCATCCCAAGACGAGGGCCAAAATGTTGACAAGAGAAAGAGGCTATTTGTGCCGATGATGCTAAGGCTTGAGTAAAAGTCTCTTGTCTAATATAATGACAAAATGCTCCATGAAAAATATCCCCCGCGCCTAATGTATCGATCGCGTTAATTTGGGGGACGGGAATACTCCCAAATTCTCCTTTTTCCTGATAATTAATCTCTTTTTCGCCGTGGGTTATGGCAATATAAGGAATGCCTAACCCCCAAAGATAGGCAAACACCTCTTTTTCATTCTGACAGTGAGGGGGATAAAAATTTTCCGAACATAAGGCATAATTGATATAGGGTAAAATTTTTTCTAAGCCTGGTTTCCAACTTCCTCCATCGAGAATAATGGGAGTATTTGGGTTTTCAGCTAATTTCGCGATGGTTTCGCTTACCTCTATTTGGTGGCCGTCTATTAAAATTAGATCAATATTTGATAAGAATTGAGGGGATATCTCTTGACTTTTGGCTTGACTTTTGGTAGCATTAATGGAAATAACAGCGCGATCGCCTGTTTCTTTCGTAACAATAATGGAAGAAACGGGAGGGGAGTCAGAATAAGAGGGATCTAAATCTTCAAAAATTAAACCGATTTGAGATAAATCATTTTTGATCAATTGTGTCATGGGATGCTCCCCTAACACCCCCATTAATAATGTTTGATTTCCTAAATATTGAAAAGTAACCGCGGCATTAGTAGCTGGACCTCCCGCGGCTACCGTATAATCTGAAGCCACTATTTTTTCATTGGGATTAGGATATTTATCCACTAAGTAGATAAAATCTAAAGTGATTAATCCGATAAATAAACCTTTTCGTGCCATAATCTTATTTGGGGTTATTTTGGTATTTAAGGGAGGAAGCGCGATCGCGTTATGTTAATATAACACTTATGCAAAGAAAGGCAAAGAAGGAAGCCAAGAAACCGGGTTTCTCACCTGAGATTTTTCGCTCAAAAGTCGGGATTTTGTCCATAAACCCCAGGGCTGTTTCATTCTTACCCAAAAGTTTTACTGTAGGGGCGGGTTCGCCAAAGTCTTTGATACCCAACGACAAATGATATAAACCCATCCCGTACCCATCTGTGAGGCAGGTTTATTTAGGTTATCAAAGTGCAACATTAATCGGGGAAACCAGCCCCGACAAAATGTTGATTTTTCCTAATTTTTCCTCTAATGAAACAGCCCTGCCATAAACCCGGTTTCGGCGTAAGAGATTATCATTTATTATAAAACAATGCAATCATCAATTCAACCCGGAACTCTTTATATAGTGGGTACTCCCATTGGCAATTTAGAAGATATGACATTTCGCGCGGTACGAATCTTACAAAATGTTGATTTAATCGCGGCGGAAGATACCCGTCATACTGGCAAACTTTTACAACATTTTCAAGTCAAAACTCCTCAAATTAGTTATCACGATCATAATCGTTTTCAACGTCTTGGTGAGTTATTAGAAAAATTACATCAAGGAAAGACGATCGCGCTTGTCACCGATGCGGGAATGCCCGGAATTTCCGATCCTGGTTATGAATTAGTCAAAGCTTGTGCCCAGGAGAATATTAACATTATACCCATTCCGGGTGTCAGTGCCAGTATTACCGGATTAAGTGTATCAGGGCTCCCCACCGATCGCTTTATTTTTGAAGGTTTTTTACCCACTAAGGCGAAAGAAAGACAAGCTAAATTAGAAGAATTTACGCGAGAGTCTCGTACTATTATTTTATATGAAGCACCCCATCGGGTGCGCCAAACACTCCAAGATTTTGTCGAGAGTTTGGGATCAGAAAGAGAAATTGTTTTGGCGCGGGAATTAACGAAACTTCATGAAGAAATTTGGCGAGGTGTTGTCGGTGATGCTCTGCTTTATTATAAAGAGAAAGAGCCTAAAGGTGAATATACGATTATTCTCGGTGGGGTAGCAGAAATCCCTCTGATTTTATCGGAAGATGCCCTGAAAGCCGAATTGCAAGAATTATTGAAACAAGGGTTAACGCGATCGCAAGCCACCCGTCAACTTTCTCAACAAACCTCCCTTCCACGTCGTCAACTCTATCAACTTTCCTTAACTCTTTTTGAGCCAGAAAATTGATAGGATTAAGACTTATAGCAATTTTCCCCAATCCTGTTACCAATCCTTCTGTGCTTACACTGGGAGCCTCCGGGTTTGGGAAATACCATTCGTGAGGGCGAAGCATTCGGATGATAAATTATCGGTTTTGAGCGATAGATTCTTTGTCCGAATACTATGCGGATCGTGCAGTCTGCGCCACATTGGTGTCAACTTAAGGTCAAATCCTTAGTCCGTCAGTGGTTTTAACCCCTGGCTGGCGGCTTTCGGGTTAAGTTGACACCAATGTGCAAGAGTGCCCGCCCTAAATTTGGCGAAGGTATTGTTCTGCGAAACCGGGTTTCTTTGTCATGACCTGAAAAGGGCTATAAACTGAGGACAGAAGTATTTTTACCACAAAGAACACAAAGAACACAAAGAGATTTTTACATCTTCTCCGTGTCCTCTGTGTCTGAAGTGGGTGGAAAAACTTCGATCGAGCGCGTCTTTGTCGTTGATAATTTAGGACGTTGTTGTTTTGCGGGTTATGTGGGATGGATTCCTAGGGCAAAATTATATCAAACTTGGCAGCCAATTCGGAATGATTTTCCCTCTGTTTAATGAGCGATCGCCCTTAAATTAAGAGGAAAGGAAATAGTTTCCCGTCCTCTTAATTATCGATTATTGCGGCGGTTTTAGGTATCCAAGAATTTGATCGAGTTTCTTCTCTAATTCTTGGTTTTTCTTCTCCAAATCGCCAATTTTATCCAGTAGTTTTTGATTTTCGGAAGTCTCATCAGCAGCCCGCAATTTACGCACATCCCGACCAAAGCCCATCAACGCTGGACGTTCCACATAAGTAACACGGTGCAACACCCGCCATGCTTTATTTGGCTTGCCTGCTTGGGCTTGACGCAATGCCACCGCTTCCTCATCATTACTGCGTAACCATTCGGGGTCAACCACATAGTTAAAGAAGTCTTGGAAGTGATTGGTACTCCCTTCGAGGTAGAAACTCATAAACCGATAGCGGTCTACTTTTTCCCCAGGCAGGATGGGGCGATCGTTGTAGTCGGTAATGCCTTTATATTCCAAACCACTCAGGTCTACATTCAACTCAAAACCCTTACTCCGAGCTTCAGTTTTGCTCATGGTTTGAGTTAAATTGACCGTAGCTTGGGCGGTTAGTTCTGCATTGAAACCACCGGCACCAAATTTCCCTTCAAAACCTAAACCGGCATTCATACCAAAAGAACCACCAATGGTATGTTCTACGGTATTGGCAAAGCTTTGGGCTTCGATTCGCAGTCCACCGTCAGCGTCCCAAACGTAGGTATTGACGATGTTGCGCTTACCTGCCCGAATTTGCAGGTCTTCCATCCGTTTCTGCCAGCCCGCAAAACTGTTCGTTGCTTGGACTCGCTTCTCTTGGTCGCCAATTTTGCTTTGGATTTCGGCTTGTTTGTGCCCGGAAGCTGTTTCTTGCTGCTTGGTTTTTGCGGCGGCTTCAGCTTTTTGATTCTGAAGTTTTTCTTCTTCAGCTTGTTTCTTCTCCTCGTCAGTCATTTGAGTATTCGGTTTGTCTTCTTCCCGTTGTACTCCAGTGGTGGTCGGTGCATCCCCACTATCAATATTCCGATTCAAAGAGGTTTCATCAACTAAACGCACATCAAAGTTAGAAAAGTAAGATTCTCGGCGTTTATCTTCCGCTTCAATTTGGCGTTTTAAGTCATAAGCCTCTTTCAGGCGATAGTAACTGGCGGGATAAAGGGAACCATACTGGCTACGCATTTCGGGAACGTGCTTGAAGAAGCGATCGCTCGTGGCACTGCTGCCGGTCATCCCATCCAAACTACCATTCATAGTGTAGGCAGGATTCATCAAAAACGTGATGGTGTTGACATCGGGAGGAATGCCATCTACGGGCTGTACTTGATAGCCCACCATTTTGCCAGTGCGGGCCAGTCGGGTGACAAACACATCCGCGATCGCAGAAACAACCAACGCATAGCCGATATTTTTGGGAATAAATCGTGTCCCCAAATGGCGGAACTTAGTGCTTTCTTCTGGTGTCCCCCGCAGTTCCAGTTTATCGGTCATGCTCAGAGATGAACTGGAAGTAATGCTACTTTCATTTTGGAATTGGTAGCTGAAGTCAAAGTTACCTTTAAAGCCAGCACGCCCTGTAGCAATTTTTGCGGTAGCCACAAAACCTGCATAAGCTTCGGTATCCGCTCCAATAAAAGTTTCCAACGTCCCACCCAAGCCAGCATCTTGGGAACGGTTCCAGCTAAACTCCACATCTTCAGACATGGTTAATTCCACAGAAGTCGCACCGTTGTAATCGTCTGACAAGGTTAGGTTTTCACTGGGCACGGGGGGTGGCCCTTCAATATAACCCAACAAAGTGGGAGCAAATTGGGCATTACCAATCCATTTAAGTTCTAAGCTTTCAATCCGCTTATCTGGTAGCAGGGTGACTCCATTGGTAGCAGGATAAGCGAAGAACCGCCGCATGATGGCAACCTTGGTTTTCGTGGATGATTCCACAGTCACGGTGCTGTACTCAGCACAAACCAGGGCATCGGCACCACTGGGATTGTTAATTTTGCCAATGGGTGCCGTACAGCCCCACCAATTTGCCCCGGATACCGTGGCATTATTGCCATTACCGGAATGGTCGCGGACTTCCACTCCTGTGGCTTCACTCATGGGGTAGTAAGCCAACAAACCGGGTTCGTTACCGCTCAGAAGTATGGTGCTGTTGACGGCAATTTCATCATCACTCAGGGCAACTCCCCAAACACGCACTTCGGCAACTTTGCCAAAAGGCTGCCCACTTCCCTGAAAGTTACCAATGGCATAAACATCGCTCTTAGATTTCAGACTAGCTTTCTTAATGTCTTCAACCTTTTTCTTCGCGGCGGCATCGTTGGGGTTTTTATTGAGATTATCTTCCGCATCTTTTAGGGCTTTTGCTTTCACATCACCCACCTGTTTGCCATCAATATAAAACAGAGTAGTATCTCCCCGACCGACAGCAGTGAGATGATGCCATCCCTCGGTTAACAACTCCATATTGAAACCGCTATCGTAAAAGTTCTGCCCCAAGGAATCATTGTTCAGATAAATCCCTAACTGTTTACGATTTCTGACCAGAATGTGATGATCGGCATCTTTTCCTCGGATTAAAGTATTCCATTCTCCTATATTAGGTAATGGATAAACAAACCAAGCTTCAATACTCCAGTCTGGGGTAAGATACAAGGCTTGATTTAGCTTGACGACACTATTGCTGTTGCTAAAATTTAAACAAGCCCGTTGAGCATCAGGAATCCACTGTTCAAAGGGGCTATTTTTTCCGTCTGCGGTAGCATCATAGTTCGTTTGCCGCATCCGTCCTTCGCTGTCCAAATAACTCAATTGGACATTGCCTTCACAAGTTTCAATGGCATTCAGACGGCTGGCAGTTTGCACAAAACCGAGTAACGCTCCTTGAGTCACTAAACCCTTGCTATCTTTAGCAACTTGGGGCATCGTTTGGGGCTTTGCCTGGGTGTTTTTGACTGCATTGAGGAAGTCCGTGTTTAGGGTATTTAACTCTGTTTGAAGCGCAGTGATTAAAGCAATCACTTGTGCCAGACGCGCATCCCAAGCAGCTTTGTCCGCAGGAGTAGCAATTAACGCTGCATTAAGCAATTTTAATCGCTCTTTTGCTTGGTTTAGTTGCTCAATTTTTGCCTGCCAAGATTGATAGGCTATCGGTATATTGTTATTAGACTGATCGCCGAGGGAGACAAATTTCCACTTGTGGTAATAGTCCTCATCTCCTATGGGTCGTAATACCATATTGTAACGACTACCACTCATTCCACATGGAGCCAAACGATAATTCGGGTAAGCTAAATTGATAATGTGATAAGAATCACCTCCCAAAGAGACAAATTTCCAATTATGGTAATAATCCTCATCTCCTATGGGTCGTAATACCATGCCGTAACGACCACCACTGAATCCACATGGAGCCAAACGATAATTCGGGTAAGCTAAATTGATAATGTGATAAGAATCACCTCCTAAAGAGACAAATTTCCAATTATGGTAATAATCCTCATCTCCTATGGGTCGTAATACCATGCCGTAACGACCACCACTGAATCCACATGGAGCCAAACGATAATTCGAGTAAGCTAAATTGATAATGTGGCAATTGTAATTAAAGGGACTCCTTAGCTCGGCGTTATATTTAGCTAATAGGGTTTGCTCTTCACTGGTGAGTTTTTGAACTTCAGCATTTAATTTTTCAATCTCTGCTCTAGTTCCAGCCTGAGCATTGTAGGCTGCAATTTTTGCTTCTAACTCTCGTTTTTCTTTGAGCAGAACAATTTCCTGCTTCTCTTTCAGTTCCAGTTCTTTCAACTTCGCAGCTAATGTGGCATGGTCATCCACCAAACTTGCCAAAGTCACACCATCTGTGTACTTCGCCTCCGTAATACTATCGGACAAGAGGCGGATGCGGTGTTTGCGAATTTCTAACGATTCCCAGTCACCATGAACATTGGCAATTTCAAAGGAACGTAACAGACTTACTTCATCGGGAATTGTCACATTGCAGGAAGCGCGATACCAGCCATTCCCCAAGTCTTCAAACTTGTTTTGTACCGCAGAAATGGTCTTTTTCTCTTCCGCACTGCGGCTGGTTTTTCCCCAATAGGATAGGGTGAAAATCTTGGTGCCAATATTTTTACCATCGGCATTGTCTAAATAGGCCAAATCAACCGGATTGGCTGAGTTAACTTTAAACTCAAAACTTTCGGCATAAGTTGCCCGTTCGCTGACGGCAAATAGCTCAGAATTGCTATATTTAACCGCTACGGTTCCTCCGGCAAGTTTGCGGTTGAGAGTTGCCGCACTGACATAAGGTTCACCATAGACATTGCCGTCATTGCAGTTGACAGAAAAGTCAACTACTTTGCCTTCAGCGATCGCACCTAAGCGCCAATACCCCACTAAACCGACTTCTTTTCCTGTCAGTTGTAGGTACATACTGTTTTTGAGTTCTTCGGCAGTGCGGGCTACTTTCCAAATGCGGACTTCGGCAATTTGACCGTTGAAATAACGAGACCAACCATCATCTTTGCCGATACACATTACGCCAGTATCGGCATTAATTTTTCCGGTGTATTTGGTACTGGCTACTTCTACCCCATCGATATACAAACAAATCGTATTGCCATCAAAAGTAGCTGCATAATGATGCCATTGAGTAATATCGATTTCAGGTGTAAAGCTGACTGATTGCCACTGCCCGGAGGAGAAGAGATAGAAATTTAGGCTTTTCCCTCCTTGGTTGGGATGGAAGACATAAGCATCTCGCTTGCTAACAAAGCACCCAAAATCGTTCCAATTGGGTGTATTGCTTTTTGCCCACAACGAGATTGTAATAGCATCTGTGGGGTTAAGGTGACTGGGTACTTCTACATAATCATTGACCCCATCAAACACGATTCCCCGTCGCTTCTGGGAGACTAATTTTACATTGACAGCCTCTCCCATTGCCCATTTGCGTTCAATGACAAAATGGGTATCATCAATCTTTTGCACGGGGTAGGTGTCGTTGTATTCTTCTGTCCCGGTAATTTGGACGCGATCGCCATTTTCCAAACCATGATTAGGACAGGTGACTCGTAATTTCCCATCGGCAGTTTTTTGATAAGCGGTAATCATGCCATCAAAAATCAAACCACCGGCTTCTTGATCTTCTTTTTCCCAATAACCCAATCCGTCATCCAATGGGATGTCAATATCAAAGGTATTTTCATCTATTTTAATCGTCTGATACAACCCTTGATAATCGCTGGTGCCGCTGATTTTTACCAAGTCGTAATTGGCTAACTCTGAAGCGCGACCATCGGTGGATATTTTCACTAAATCTTCGATATCTTCCGCATCAGTTCCTTCGGCGAATCCGCTAATAATTCCTTGGGGAGGAGGGGTTCTGTCACCAAATGCTTTAATTTCATCTAAAGTGTTTAAAGGTAACAAAACTTCTCGCTGACGACTGCGAATAATCTGGCTATCGGGGTTTTCGTCAATTTCTCCTAAAGTGCCATCCCCAGCGATCGCAAAACTGAAAGCGGCTGTCCCTTTATCCGTGGGAATGGCTAACATTAATCGCGTGGCAGTTTTCAACAGTTGTTCTTCCCCAGACTGGGTTTGCTGGGCCTGTTGTAAATCGTATTTAGTCGCCGATAAACCGTTGCTGACCGTCACCCCATTAATGTCCAAAGTCCGCTTAATCACCCCAGGAATCTGCCGAGGAACTAGGCTATCGTTTGATTCTTCAAAAATGGTGTGATCTTGAACATCAAATAATCCTTCTTCTGATGCCCGAATCGTGGTTAATTCCACCTTCTGGGTTTGGCTATTGTAGGCGAAAATATGCCAGCGATAAACGTCATTTTCAATGGTGGGAACCAACACCACGGAAAACCAGCCTTTGTGCAGGTTATTCACTAAACATAATTCGGTGGTGGGTTCGTAGAAAAAGTTACCGTTTGCATCACGGAAGTCTAAGGTGTCAATATTAACCAGTCCACTAGACCCCCGTTTCATATTTTTGGTGGGTTCGTGTTTCTGCTTACTCCGCTTAAATCGGACTTCTAGCTTGCGGTTCAGCTTATTAGTCATGCCGTCTAATATAAAACGGTCTACTAATAGAGTGTTGGATTTGGACTGACGAAAAACGTAAATATGTCCCAGGGCAGAAATTGCTTGAACTGGGGCAACTGCTGTTATATTTTGAGTTTTGTAAAGGGATTTGAGGAGATATTTACTGGGATCTTGTTGGTGAGTCAGTTCGGCTTTTTCTTTCTCAATTACTGACTGGTCATCGGCTTCATCCGCGAAGTCCAGAGTTTTCCAGTTTTCCCAGCCGGTTCTTTGATCGGCGGGTGTGTTAAGGTAGCTATCTTCAAACCCATCTTGCTTCACCGTATAGGAAATTTTTCCCTCGGTATCGGTGGCTAAGACGACGACTTTACCCTCATGGGTAACGGTACTAATATGTTGCAGTTTGTCTTTTGTTAGGTACATAGGTTCCTGTTTTATAGAAAATTGGTTAGGGATTCTATTGCGCACTTCTAACAAAGATTGCGAGTGATCGCGAAAAACCAAAATCATACAAGGGATCTGGCTTGGCTCCTGGGAGCCAAGATAACAAAGTGTTATATCTATATTCTATGTAGATTTCACACAGTATTATGGGATGATTCGCGTGGCTATCAGTGCCGCGTGAGTAATGCAGCATATCTGAGCTATTTAGCGATTATGGCTTAAAGTTATCAATTGACTAAATTCTTTAGATTTTTTTAAGAAAGTAAGGCTAAACTGAGAATTTAGGGAGCCATCCAGTTTTGATACATAAAATCACTCTTTGGTTCTACCGAACTTAATATGTAAGAAATCGCCAAAAAGCTTATGCAGTAATAGTTTTCCGAGAAGTTTATCAAAATAGAACTATACTATAATCAAACCTTTGCCAAATCTGGCTTTTGGCTGTTTCGACTGTAGCCCAAGCAATTCTAGTGAGGCTACGCCGACCCCGTTCGCGCTACGCGCACGCGACGCGAACGGGGTAAGCTGCGCTGACCTCTTTGAGGTAAGCTACGCCGACCCCTTCGGGGTTCGGTAGAGCCCACTCTTTCAACTACAAAAACGGGATGCTACCCTTGCACTACTGTCGCAACTATTGACTTAAAGAAACCGAAAATGAACATTGATAGTCTCTTACAACCCTTCCAACATTTCGGAATTAACTTAGGTTTACAACGGATTCAACAACTCCTACAACTGTTAGATAATCCCCAGGAAAAAGTCCCCATAATTCACGTTGCGGGTACGAATGGGAAAGGCTCGGTTTGTGCTTATCTTTCTACTGTCTTAACGGAAGCGGGTTATCGAGTTGGACGTTATATTTCTCCCCATTTAATAGATTGGAATGAACGCGTTTGCATTAATCAAATTCCTATAACTTCTGAGGCATTAGGAGAATATTTATCTCGCGTGATTGTCGTCACGAAAAAAATGGATAATACTCCTACTCAATTTGAAGTAATTACGGCCGCGGCTTGGTTATATTTTGCTGAAAAAAATGTCGATATCGCGGTGATCGAAGTGGGGTTAGGGGGACGCTTAGACGCGACTAATGTTTGTGATCAACCTCTCCTTAGTATTATTACGTCTATTAGTCGAGATCATTGGCAAGTTTTAGGTTCGACATTAGGAGAAATTGCTGGGGAAAAAGCAGGGATTCTTAAGAAAAATTGTCCGGCTATTATTGGGGAATTACCCCGAGAAGCTCAAAGCCCGATCGCGTCTCAGATTCAAGTTTTAGATTGTCCGACGGTTTGGGTAAAACCGTCCCTTGATTTGGGGAATGGTTGGGCAGAATTTACTCCTCCTTCTTCTCCTTTTTCTCTTTATCCTGAGCAATATCCTTTATCGTTATTAGGGGAATTTCAATTAATCAATTCCGCGATCGCGATCGCGTCTCTCCAAGTGTTGCAACAACTGGGATGGAATATTAGCCACAATGCCATAGAAAAGGGAATGGCGAAAACTCAATGGCTCGGACGTATTCAATGGACAACTTGGCGACAACATCCTTTATTAATAGATGGAGCTCATAACCCCCAAGCCGCGATCGTTTTACGTCAATATATTGATAGTCTTGATGAAATTAGAAAACCTCAAGACACGACTATTAATTGGGTAATAGGTATGTTAGCCAATAAGGATCATGCTGATATCTTTCAGGGGTTATTGCAAAAGCGCGATCGTGTCTATCTTGTCCCCATTCCTGATAGTAATTACGCTCCACCGGAAGACTTAGCTTTATTAGCAAAGGAGATATGTCCTGAATTATCTCATTGTCAAGCTTATCCCGATTTGATTAGTGGATTAGATGCCGCGATCGGCTGTCAAAATTCTTTAACAATCCTGTGCGGCTCCCTTTATTTGTTAGGTTATTTTCTCCGCGAGGAGTGTAAGAGTTAACCGATCAATTTTGCCACCCAAAAATAACCTTAATAAACCCGCCCCCACCCAACGAATAACCCCTCACAACCATCCCCTGCCGTGAAATTCCATTAATAATTAATATCGGGATGGGGGCGTGTTTTGATCAGTTGTTTGTGGGTATTAAAGATATGGATGAACCCGCCCCTACCACGATGGTAAAACGATTGAATAAAACCTGTAGGGGCGGGTTCATCGATCAATTTTGCCACCCAAAGATAACCTTAATAAACCCGCCTCCACCCAACGAATAACCCCTCACAACCATCCCCTGCCGTGAAATTCCATTAATAATTAATATCAGGGTAGGGGTGGGTTTTGATCAGTTGTTTGTGGGTATTAAAGATATGGGTTAACCCGCCCCTACATCAATGGTAAAACGATTGAATAAAACCTGTAGGGGCGGGTTAACCGATCAATTTTGCCACCCAAAGATAACCTTAATAAACCCGCCCCCACCCAACCCATAACCATTTCTTTGTAGGTTGGGTTGAGCGAAGCAAAACCCAACGCATTTCTTGGGTAACAGCCTCAACCCAACCTACATAAAAGCATCTATTTAATTCCTCTGGCAGATGAGAGTAATTGTCGGTTTTTTACGATTCGATATGCAAAGTTAAGCGAACTTTACCACTAGCAGACGGCGCAGGTTTCCAAGTAATAAGCGATCGCGTAATCACTTCTACCACGGCATTGTCTGTGAGAGTCGATACTTCTTCATCTAACATAATACGCCCAACCCGCCCTTTATTTACCGTAAATTCAAAGACGATTTCACCGCAAAATCCAGAGGGCAATTTTAGCTTTTGTAAATATTGGGTAATAGCAGCAATTTCGGCTTGATCTAATCCAGTAATACTGATAACTTCTAGCTGATGATTGCTGACTACTGATGCGCTTGTGACGACTTTTTCCTCATCTTCAGTCTGATTTTGCCCGAAAATCCGATTAACAGTATCTTTCGCTTTGGCAAAAATACTCCTCCTTCCTGGCGCATAGCAGATTTGCTGTTCAAAATAATCCTCTGGCATACTTGGCGCATAGCAGACATTCTCTTCCATGTCATGGAAGTCATCGAAAGAATCTGACAGTGTTAACGGTGCTGATGCTCTTGGTGCAGATAAGACTGGGCCGCGGCCTCGTGCTACCATGCCGCCAATACAGCTCCGAATGTTAACACCTTCGGGCATTTCTACGGGAACTTCCATAGAAATCATGTCACTTTCGGGATTTACCCGCACATCATCACTAACAGCAACAAAGGCTGTATATTGCGACAATAACTGATAAGTTAAAGCCGTTTCTGTCACCGTGTCAACACCCGATTTAGTTTCCACCGCCAGCATTTGATTCATTATATCTTTAATCCGCGATCGTGCCCACAATTGGGCCACAGCCGGATTACCTTTTTCCTCATTTTCCTCAAACATGAGATGAAAAGTTTTTTGATACTCTTTTCCTCCCGCGGCAATACCACGAATGTGCAAATTTCCGGGGATACGATCGCGTTTTCGTCCGAACAAAACTAAAGGCTGTTCGGCAAACAAATCGGGGGGAATTTCAGGATAAATTAGCGGATATTCACCCTCCCCTTCCCAGGTAATTTCAATGTTAGTCAGCACCGGATTATTAATTTGCCGGAAGAACTTTTCGGCGACTTCTTCCGTGGATTCATCCTGACGAACAAATTGACAAGTACCCCGTCCAATTTCGGCTATGCGATTGAGTAAATAGCGATTTACCGAACTACCAACACCGAAACTATAAAGACGATTTCCGGGTTTTAATTTTTGTTGTACCGCGGCTAAAATTTCATTGTCATTGCCAATGTAACCATCCGTTAATAACACAATACTTTGCAATCTTCCATCAGGTGCAGGGGGAAACTTCATCACCGCGTTAATGCCATTCATTAATTCCGTACCGCCATTAGCTTGTAACCGATTAACATAGTTAATTGCTAAAGTGCGATTTTGGGGCGTATTAGGTAAAAGTTTTGAGGAAAGATAGGCTGCCGTATTGGAAAAGTCGATAATCGTGAAGGCATCCTTGGGATTTAACCCATTAATGAAACGGCGCATCAATTCCTGACATTTCAGGAGAGGATCGCCCATTTGCGATCCCGATGTATCCATCAAAAATATCACAGATTTGGGGACAATTTCATCACTTTTATACTCCAAAGCTGGAATTAAATAAATTGCAAAATGGCCGCCACGATGATCCGATTCATGTAATACAGTGGATTGAGTATTATTGCCAGAAACTTGATAGCGCACAATCAAATCTTTATTAGGAATCGTATCTTCGCCTCCCAATTTTACCCGCGTAATTTGCCCTTCTTCTTCGACGCGTAATTGATGGGAAGTTGAGCACAAATTCGCAATTTTTAAACCAGCATCAATTTCTATTGTTACTCCAATATCATGTCCCGATCTCATTTCTGGGGGCATGACTGGGGGAGTAATTCGGGAAGCATCAGGAACTTGATCTGTGTCGCCACTAGCATCAATTTGAGTACCCGGAATATAGCGCGGACCAACAACCATTGGAAAGACAAATTCGTAGTTGCCTCCTTCAAATTTTAGGCTATCTGTGTAGCGAATGGTGACATCAATTTGTTCTCCGGGTTTGATATTCGCGAGAGATTGAGTGAAAATGTTATCTCTTTCCTGCTCTAATAATCCCGCGGTGCGCCCTTGCCGTTTCGCTTGCTGATAAATTTGTTGTGCTTCTTCTCGTTTTTTAATGTTGCCTTTGATAACGCGATCGCCGATTTTAATTTCCATGTCATCTACTGCCGCGACATCCGGCAAGGGGAAGACATAAATGGCTTCTAGTGGTTTTGTGAAAGGATTTTCAAAGCTTTGCGTTACCTCCACCCGCGATAAATTTCCGGCAATTTTTGCCAAAACTTCTGTATGTTTGAGCGGAAAAACTAGCTTTTCTCCTGATGAGGATTCGACGTACAAACCACCTAGGGGCTTGTGAGGATTCAAACCTGTAGCTGTTGGCATAAATTTTCACCTCAATAATTGGGAAAATTTCAAATTATAGAAAGAGCCAAGAGAGTTAGGACAATTTCCGAGGAGATTTCATTGTCAATTCAAGAATTGACACTACTGTTGCGTCGTGGCGGGATGATAGTCAAATTTTCCTAAGCTGAAACTATTGATCAATAAGGAAATTTTTTTTCGCATTAAAATTATCCCTTGATTGTGCAACGCAACCCTACTTAAATAGCCCTTTAGTTTGTAGTTTTCATTTGTCCTAAAATTCTTGTCTTATTCTTATAATATAATTCGACTCTGTGCTAATGTCAAGGGACCATCGCGTATTGGGGCTAAATTGTTACATAAATTTACAGAAGTGTCGCCCAAGAGGTGGAAATCTTTTTAAGAGTATAACCACAAAAGACTCTCTGGAAAGAAAACAGAGAAAAGCACAGGGAAAACCAACGGGATTCAGTCTATCTTGTCCCCATTCCTGATAGTAATTACACGGTGTGGCAAAACTTAGCCTTATTAGCAAAGGAGATTAGTCCTGAATTATCTCATTGTCAAGCTGATCCCGACTTGATTAGTGGATTAAATTCCGGCATCGCGTGTCAAAATTCTTTAACGATCCTGTGGGGCTCCCTTTATCTGTTAGGTTATTTTCTACGCCAATAAGAAACCCGGTTTCTGAGACTTGGGTGAGTGGTGAGTATTGTTACCGGGGTTGGGGGGGATTGACGAAAGGGAAGGAGTCGTTTATTAATGTAAAAAGACTATTATTCGAGGCAAAAAATGAGCGTTATTGTGTTGGTATTCACCCTTACCCTAATTATTTGGCGTCCCCAGGGATTAGGAATTGGTTTTAGCGCGTTAGGGGGTGCGCTTCTGGGGTTAGCTCTGGGGGCTGTGACTCTTGATAATATTTGGGCAATTAGGGTGATTTTGGCCAATACAACTTTTACTTTGCTCGCGTTTCTTACTATTCGTTGGCTCTTAGAAAAAGCAGGGGTTTTTCGTTGGTTAGCTGGTTTAATTTCCCGTCGGATTTTTCCTAAGGGTCGTTTTTTGTTTGTTGGTTTTCTTTTAGGGAGTGCGATCGCGAGTGTTTTCTTAACGAATTACGGTAGTTTGTTATTAATAACGCCGATCGCGTTAGAATTATTAACTTTACTCCGGTTTAAACCCAGGACAATTTTCGCCTTTGTCGTCGCGATCGGGTTTATGTCGGATTGGGCAAGTTTAGCATTTACCAGTAGTAATGTTATTAATACCATTGCCGCGAGTTACGCGGGGATTAATTTTAGTCGTTTTGCCTCAGAGATGATCTGGGTAAATGGAATCGCGATCGTCACAGGAATAGGGGTTCTTTTATTTTACTTTGGGCGAGTCATTCCCCTCAATTATCAAAAAAATCAATTAATAGATGGAGTAGAAGAAGCAATTTTTGAAATCCCAGATGTTTATCCAGAAATTAGGGAAATTAAAAATCAAGACACGGAAGAAAACACAGAAGAGTCTAGCTCATTATTTTACTTTGATCCGATGAATGGAGTCGTTTATACAAGTCAAGAAATGCCTCATTTACGTTCCGCGAATCCGGCAATTTTTAACAAAATTAAAATTTACTTAAAAAAAATTAACGATCATCGTTTATTTCAAATAATTTTATTTAGTTGGGGAATGTATGTAATTTTTCTGGGTTTAGGGAATGGCGGATTAACTAATTCTCTGAGTGGAATTTTCGGACAGTTTGGGGGATGGGGCACTTCTCTGGCGGTAATTTTCACAGGAATATTAATCACGATTCAAGCATCTGTAATGAACAATGTACCAACAATATTAAGCAATATGTTAGCAATGCAAACGGCACCGATTACGGATTTTAATGTTATTAATAATATTGTTTATTCTGCGGTAATTGCTTGCGTTATTGGGGCAAAACTATCGCCATTTGGTAGTTTATCCACGCTACTTTTATTTGATATTTTGCAGCAATGGGGTTTAAATATCAGTTGGCGAGATTATGTCAAAATGGCAACGGTTATCACTCTTCCCGTTTTATTTGTTAGTCTGTTAGGTGTTATAATCTGGTAACAATAAAGGGAAGAAGGAAGAAGGAAGAAGGAAGAGGGAAGAGGGAAGAGGGTTAACAATTAACAATTGTTAATTATTAATTACCCTTACCCCTTACCCAATCGCCATTCACCAATCACCATTCCCCATTACTCGATGAATAATTGAGAGGAAATCTGAGATAATAACATCTTTGTTAGTTTCGCTGAAAAGAGGAACATGAACAAAAAGACATTGACTTTTGGGGAGAGAATCATCTAAATGTTTTAAAACGGAATAATAAAGTGCTTCACAGACAAATTTACCGGCATTATGACTAATCTCAGTATAAGGTAAATTTTGGACTAAACGGGTTAAATTAATTTGGGTTTTTAAGCGGACATCTCCCCCGATCGCGTTAGACTCAACCGTTAATTTATGACGAGTTTCCGCCATGCCACAACAAATAGTAATATCCGGTTGAAACTCCTTAATATGATTAATAACGAGATCAGGTGCTTTTTGATAATCAACCGGGAGTTTTCTGACAAATTTAAGAGAGTAAGGAAGGGATGTTATTTGAGAAACCTGGGAAAGTAAATCATCAGACGAGTTAGATTTATGATGAGTTTTCCAAACATCAAAGGAAGTTAATAAAATTTTCATGCTCATAGATAACGACTTATGCAGTAACGCGGGAAGAGAAACCGGGTTTCTCCCTTGAGACTTTTTGCACAAATGACGATTTGGGAAAGAAACCCGGTTTCTGCCTAAGTCTCGGTAACAAGAGAAACCTGATTCAAAGAAACCGGGTTTCTCAGTTAAGACTTTTTGCACAAATGACGATTTGGGAAAGAAAACCGGTTTCAGAAGTTTTATGTTAAAATACTCCTATTGACAGTATAGGGTAAAAAAGTAATGTCTGTCATTGCTGTAGTAGATTATGACATGGGCAATTTGCACTCCGTTTGTAAAGGTTTAGAAAACGTGGGTGCTACGCCTCAAATTACCGATTCTCCCGCGATCATAGCTAACGCGGACGCGGTTGTATTGCCTGGGGTGGGTTCTTTTGATCCTGCCATGCAACATTTACGATCGCGGGATTTAGAGAATCCGATCAAAAACGCGATCGCGTCAGGAAAACCCTTTTTAGGGATATGTCTAGGATTACAAATTTTGTTTGAAAGTTCCGAAGAAGGAATAGAATCTGGTTTAGGAATTATACCCGGAAAAGTGCGGCGTTTTCATTCCGAACCCGGTTTAACAATTCCTCACATGGGATGGAATCAATTACAATTTACTCAACCGGATATTCCCCTTTGGCAAAATTTATCCCCCCAGTCTTGGGTTTATTTTGTTCATTCTTATTATGTCGATCCTGTAGATACCAGTGTGAAAGCCGCAGTGGTAAGGCATGGTAATCAAACTGTAACGGCCGCGATCGCGCGCGATAATCTCATCGCGGTACAATTTCACCCCGAAAAATCCTCAAATATCGGATTACAAATGCTGGGTAATTTTGTCAGTCTTGTTAACCAAAAAGTCGCTGTGTAATAGGATAAAAAAACCGGTAATGTCTGCTCAACCGGTTTTTTTAATTAATTATTATCAATAATTGATGAATTTTTCTGGGTAAGTCCCCCTTCGGAAGGGGCATTTAGCGCGATCGTAGCCTTCGGAGAAGATCCTTATTTTTTCATAATATAACCACAAAGACACAAAGACACAGAGGAAAGAAAATGTACCCCGGAGCGTGATAGCCATAAGTCCCCTTATTAATGGCGATTTAGGGGGAGCCTATTGCTGGGAAAAGATCGCTTTTTTTAAGAAGATAACCACCAAGACACAAAGACACAAAGGAAATAAATTTTCACCTGTAGGGGGGACTTAGTAGGGGATCTTTCACCCAGATTCCGGTTATGTTTTGAAGATACTGGTGAAAGATATCTTACCTGATTAGAGAAACCGGGTTTCTGATTCTAGACTGTTAATTAAAATGAAAATTTCGGTAAAGAAACCCTGTTTCTAAAAATATCATCCCTACTATTTTATATCACTATAATTCACCCCTTGACTCGTATCACGCCCATAAAATCTCGTTCGTCTTCCCGTTAAATTCTCTAATTTTTCCCTGACATCTTTCGATGTCACCCTATTTAAAGAAATCCGCGACTGACTGGCAATAGCCGCGGCAACTCCAACCCCTTGCCCTTGATAAATATTAACCGTTAAAATACGTCCCACAGATACCGCGATCCCCACATATCCAGAGGATCTCCCCACAATTGCTAAATTCTTAATTTTACTAGCCAAAGCATTTTCAATGCCAAAATTATACACAGGAAGAGGCGGATTTTTCAGCGATAACCCCTTAACTCCCCCACGCAAATCAAACTCATAAGAAAATGTACCTATTGATTGCTCTGGGGATGTTCCCCCCTTAATAATTTCCTGTCCCGTTAACGGATCAACCACATCTTTAATATTTAAACTATGCCTAATATAAAGTTCTTGAGGCATGACAAATTTTATCTTTTTTCCCGATAATCTTTGTAACCATTCTTGCAAGGATGCCATTTTTTTCTCCATCTCAGGAGTCGGTTTTTTTCCCGTTTCTTCCATTTTAATTAATGTTTCCACAGGATATTTAAACAAAAAACCATTCCACGATACAGCATTATCTCCGATCGCACAAATATTCGCCTTATCAAAAAAGAAACCATCCGTATCAAAGGGGACTTTATGGGAAAAATGATAAGTCGCTCCTAAGGCAACACTTCTAATATAATAACCATCGTAATAAGCTTGATAAATTGGTCGCCAAAAATTATTAAGCCAAAATTTAGCCGACTTGGGATCTTCTTGTCTCCAAATCCTTTTCTCGATAATTGACATCATGTCATCACTCTGTAAAATATTCCCTTCCACTCTGGCAATATCAGAAATTGTTAATCCTTTAATAGTAGGAATTACTGAAGCAGATAAGGTTTCATTTTTTAATTTTGGATCTTGGGATTCATAACCTCGATAATAAGATAAACCGGCTTTTCTAGCTAATTCGGCATCTTGAGTCGCGTCAATAAAAGAATGGGCTTTTAACTGTAAATGTTTGGGGGTGATTTCTAGGTATTGAATTTTTTGATCGGCGAGATAGGGCTTGACTTTGGCATCGGAAATTAACTTAATATTCCCTTCGGCTAACATCTGTTTTAATGCTTTATCTGCCGCGTTTGGTTCCACGCAAGAGGCTTGAACATTCGCTTTCTTTAAAAAAGTTCTAAAACATTGACTATAGGGTTGAGAATACCAAAGAGGCGTTTTATCAAAGTCTAAATAAGCTAATCCTCCACGGGTTAATAGTCCCCCTAACATTTCCTCGGATTTATTAGAACGGACTAAGGCGACTTTACCCTTATTTCCTAATGTCTTTTTTGCCCAAATTGCTGCACAAATTCCGGGTAATTCATCCCCATACACTACTACATCAAAATTTTCTGTTGCCGGAGGTTTCGGTGTGGGTTTGATAGACACGTCCTGAATCGGTTTAGTTTTGATATCAACCGATTTGGGGGGCCATAGAGAATTGACAAATTTATTAAAATTAGGTAAATTTATAAAGAGAAGAATAGGCAAGAACCCAAGGGAAATCATGCCAATTTTTTTGATCTGAGAAACCATGATATGTTCTGGAGTGCTTGATTTAAACTATGTCGATAAAAATATAGCACTCTTAGAACAACTTAAGAAAAGTCTTATGTCAAGAGAATATCTAAGATCCTACGATCGCGCTTCTGCTCAAAAAGACAGAGGTAACAAAAATAAGGTATGATACTACAGGCTTATGACCTAACACCCTATACAAAATTTCAGCATGGCTGTACAACTGAGAGTCTATGTACCTCCCCATCCCCTCATCAAACACTGGTTAGCCGTTGCCCGTGATGCGGCAACCCCATCGGTGTTATTTCGTTCCGCGATGACGGAATTGGGACGATGGTTGACTTATGAGGCAATTCGCGAATGGTTGCCCACTGTCGAAACTATAGTACAGACTCCCTTAGCTGAATGTCCCGCGACATTTATTGATCCCGAAGCACCTTTAGTGGTAGTTCCGATTTTACGCGCCGGGTTGGGGCTTTTGGAAGGGATTCAAAGTGTTCTCCCCTTGGCCTCCATATATCATTTGGGTATTGTCCGTAATGAGGAAACCTTAGAACCTACTTGTTATTTAAACAAATTACCTGCCGAATTTAACCCAGCCACGCGAGTGATTATCAGTGAACCGATGTTGGCCACAGGGGGTACAATTATGATGGTAATGGCAGAATTGACAAAACGGGGTATTGATCCGAGTTTAATTCGGATTCTCTCAGTAGTTGCCGCGCCTAATGCCTTACAAAAATTAAGTGTTGCTTATCCCAGTTTAAATATTTATACTGCCATTATTGATGAGCACGTTAATGAACAAGGATTTATTGTCCCCGGTTTAGGGGATGCAGGCGATCGCACCTTTGGGACTTAAATATAGCAGTCGCGAGACATTGAAGCTTTAAAGAAAGAGTTAGACAAGGTATGAGTAATCGAGACGGTTTTACAGGTGGATTAATAGTAGGAGCCGCGATCGGTGGCTTGGTAGGTGGGTTCGTTGGTGTATTATTAGCCAAACGCGCCGATGAGTCACTAAACGCGGAGTTATTGGAGGGGGTTCCCAGAAATGGTAAACTGCGTCAAGGGGAAGCAGAACGCATTGAACAAGCACGTTTGAGCCTAGAAGATAAAATCGCCCAACTTAATCATGCCATTGATGAAGTGCGGCAACAATTGGGCAGTGTGGAAAAAACGGCATCGGAATATCCAGAAGAGACAGACTGAATAAAGTTGGTAGTGGGGCTTATGTCTTACTGCTAAGTACCTACACAAAATTAATTGTATATTTTATGATTAGGGCGATTGAAATCGCTACTACACAAACCAAGTCTCCCTTCGGAGACTGAAGAAATTCAACCCGCCTCCGCGGGTTTTGTCTGTGTAGACGCGGTTTCAACCGCCCGGTCTTCTAGGCTCAAGTTGAACATGATATGCTACACTCTAAAACAATCCCTTCTCAGCTTTAAGAAAAAGCATAAATCAGTATGAGTTCTTCTGTAGGGCTACTCGCGAATACCTTAGTAACCTTTGTCAACCTTTATACTCTTATCCTCACCGTTAGAATTTTGTTAAGCTGGTTCCCCAATATTAATTGGTACGATCCGCCCTTTTCTATTTTGAGTCAGTTAACCGATCCTTATCTTAACTTATTTAGGTCTATAATTCCTCCCCTGGGTGGCCTTGACTTATCTCCCATTATTGCCTTTTTTGTCCTTCAGATTGTATCCCAGCTTTTAGTTTCCGCCTTGAGTGGTTTACAAACCGCGTTTTAATTGAATTTTTAAGTTAACTCAAATGGGATGATGACTCACGGCATCATCCCAATTTTTTTGAGTAGTTAGCGCCGCACAGTACCCGTAAACCCCGCGGCTTTAAATTTTTCTAAGCTTAAAGGGGTAGGTTGACTAGCAGAAACGCTGATTCGGAATTCAAAGTCACTAATACCGGGGGGGACTTCATCAATCGCACCGATACGGGAGCGATTTTGGGCAATTGGATCGCCATTCGCGTCGAAAATCCGTCCATAAATATCAGCATTATGGACAGGTTTACCGCTAGTATTTTCGGCTTTCCCGGTAATAATAAAGCAATTCATGGGTAAGATATCGCCACTGCTAACCAGTCCCTTGCCCACTTCTGCGGAACATTCGTGATAAGACAGATCAAATAATTTAATCTGGGTAAGCGCGATCGCGCTTGGTGCCGATAACCAGGTGAAAATTGCCATGAGGCAAGATAGGAAAATTACGGCAATTTTGGGAAATTTCATAAATAATGGCATGATGAGGCTTGATATTTCCTAGCTTACCCCAAATTGGTGATTTGTGATTGGGGAATAGGTAATGGGTAATAGGTAATGGGTAATAGGTAATGGGTAATGGGAATTAATAAGTAACAATTAAAAATTGACAATTCTCAATTATTAATTGTTAACCCTCTTCATTCTTCCTTTGTGTCTTCGTGCCTTTGTGTTTAATTACTTCTTGCTTCTTCCTTCGTTTATAATCCCAAATGTTGTTTTAATGACTGACGCATGATATCGACGGGGACTGGTTGCTGTAACCATTTTTCTAAGGCGATCGCGCCTTGTTGGACTAACATTTCTAAACCATCGAGACTGATCGCGCCTTGTTGACGAGCCTGTGTCAGAAATAAAGTCGGATTAGGAGTATAAATTAAATCATACGCGATCGATCCCTCTTTCAAACCCTCCATTTCCGTATTTGTAACAGGAGAAACATCACCATGAGGGGACATACCAACAGGGGTTGTATTCACTAATAAATGAGCATTTGAGATGAAATCCGATAACATTTCCCAGGGATGAACTTGTAATTTTACAGGCATAGGGGAATCAATCCAACTCTCTTGAAATTCCCTTAATTTAGTTTCATTTCGTCCGAGGAGATGAATTTCCGCACATCCTAATTGAGCACATCCGGCGACAACAGCCCTAGCCGCACCACCATTACCTAAAATGACAGCAACCTTTTGACTCCAATCTTGATTAATATTAAAATCAGGAGAAGTTAAAGGGGATAAAAAACCCGCGACATCAGTATTAGTTCCTCCCCATCCCTTCTCGGTGCGATAAACAGTATTAACGGCTCCTACGGCTTGGGCGACGGTGGAGACTTCTGATAATAGGGGTAAAATGGCTTGTTTATGGGGAATGGTAATGCTAAAACCTTGGACACCGATGGCAGAAAATCCAGCGATCGCGACTTTTAAATCTTCCGGTTTAATGGCAAAAGGGAGATAAACATAATCTACTCCTAAATGCGCGATCGCGGCATTGTGCATGAGAGGGGATAAAGAATGTGCAATGGGATAACCAATAACACCGAGTAATTTTGTCGAACCTTTAATTTTGATCATTTATGAGAATAGGTAATGGGGAATAGGTAATGGGGAATGGGTAATGGGTAATGGGTAATGGGCAAGATAAACAATAACCTATTAACTCAAGTTGCTAGTGATGAATTGTGCCATAAATCCCCCAACCCCCACTGGGAGCATCTCCTAAACGTAAATTAGCAGTGGGAGCGTCTCGCTCCCTAGCCCGATCCATAGGGAGCGAGACGCTCCCACTACGGTTTTTTTTGCTTCTTTGAGATGCTTCCCCCCACTTCAGGGTTAGGGGGATCTGGGGGCTAGGAGGGATCGAATCGAACCCGGTTATAACTAGCCACTTGCGTTATGATCCCATTTTCTGATAAAGTGGAATTTTTGCATCAACAAGCTTTGCCAGAAGTTCTAACTTTTGTGGATTTCTTCCCATCGCACCATCAAGATCAAGATTGATTAGAGTCGCGGTTATCGGTAGCGGGTATTTTGTCAGGAGACGCGATTTCGGCTGAGGAGATAGAAACTGAACTTGATTAAAATATAGCACTAATCGCGATCGGCTACAATAAATTATAATTCTAGGTAATCGCGGAGGTGAAAAATGGAGTCGGTTAAGGAAAAAATTGTCGATAAATTGGAATCTTTACCTGAACAAGCTTTGCAAGAAGTTCTAACTTTTGTGGATTTCGTCGCATGGCGTCATCAAGCTGAAGATTCATCAGATCCGCTGTTATCGGTAGCTGGTATCCTTTCAGGAGAACCGATTTCGGCAGAGGAAATAGAAGCTGAACTTTATTAAAATATAGCACTAATCGCGATCGGCTACAATCAGTTAAGAAAAACAATTGAGTCACATTAAAAACACAAAACCAATGGAAAAAATTTTTGTACATCCTGAATGCCCTTTTTCAGAAAAAACCTTTGAACTATTGGCAGAATTTGATAAAAATCCAACATCTGATTTTTACCTAGCACACAAAAAAGATTTATTCAAATATGTAGAAGAGCCATTGAAGTATATTTTCAGCAACGTAGAAGAGCAATTGCCTGATTTTATCAAAAAAAATATAAATATCAAGCATGAGAGATTTGGCTATGCCATTAACACAAAAAAATATGGAAAAATAAAATTTATTAACTACAGTCTAGCTTTCTGTTTCAATGATGAAAACCTTTGTAAAGAAGACTATGATGGACTCGGTTCTCAATTAATGCTACGATTTGAAGACGAAAGCTTAACTTTTTGTTTTTATGCAGAAAAAGAATATTTCCCAAGGATACTATATGTTTACATATATAATAACCTATCTCTTTTTCTCAAATTTAAACTTTATAAATTTAAAACAATTGTTTATTATTGGTTTTTGTCTTCTAATGATGATTTTTTCTGTATGACGATAGAACCGACACAATCTATTTATGAACTATTAGAAAGTATCAGGCAAGATATTAAACAATGTAAAACAGTTTATTTTGATAATTTTCACGTTGGCATATCACTTAGCTCAGAAGAACTATTAGGATATTCTGCTAAACAGTTAATTCACAGAATAGTACAAACCTTTAAAAAACTATTTCCATTATTTGTGAATTTTCGTATAAATAAGGATTTACCTCGTGTTCTTCAGAAATATATTTATGTATATGAAAACGAATTTAATCCTGTGTATAAAATAGAAGAAATTTCAAAAAAAACTGGCTTTCAAAAAACCCAACTAACCCAATGGATACACACCATTAACCGCAAAGGCCAAGCCATCATCCAAGGCCCCCCCGGAACCGGAAAAACCTTCATAGCTGAAAGACTGGCTGAACACTTAATCGGCGGCGGTGACGGCTTCTCAGAAATTATCCAATTTCACCCCGCCTATACCTACGAAGACTTTATCGAAGGCCTCCGCCCACAAAGTGAAAATGGCCAATTAACCTACTCAATCATTCCGGGTAGATTCCTACAATTTTGCGAAAAAGCCGAAGTCTGTGAAGACACTTGCGTGCTCATTATTGATGAAATTAATCGCGCAAATTTATCTCAAGTCTTTGGGGAGTTAATGTATCTCCTAGATGATCGAGAAGACAGAAAACGTTTTATTACACTAGCCAGCGGTAAACGATTTAGAATCCCGACAAATGTCCGCATTATCGGCACAATGAACACCGCGGATCGTTCTATTGCTTTAGTCGATAACGCCCTCCGCCGCCGCTTCGCATTCATCCCTCTTTATCCTAACTATGAACTACTGCGAAACTATCATGAAGAGACAGAAGATTTTGCCGTTGATGAATTAATTAGTATTCTCAAAAATGTCAATCAGGCAATTAACAACAAACATTATGAACTAGGTATCTCTTTCTTTTTGACAGAAACCTTAGCTGATGACATCCAAGACATTTGGCAAATGGAAATTGAGCCATACCTCGAAGAATACTTCTTTGATAACCCAGAAAAAATGGAGGTTTTTCGCTGGGATAAAATCAAAGATAAATTCAGCACTTAATAAGCTAATGCTACTATTTTCGCCCAAAATATCGCGTTACAGCATCTATGAAACCAGAATCACCGCAAATCATCAAACTCACCGAATATCAACCAGCAACCTTTGATCAAGATTTTATTCCCGAATCTGTAGGAGAGAAAATATACCAATATTATGCCAAAGAAATCGAGATAGAATTTCCCAACCGTAAAACAAACAATAAATGGGAATTAACATCTAAAGGCATAGTTGGCAACATTCCAATTACTCCAGAATTTCACATTTTTATCCGCCCAAAAGTCCCAATCGCAAATTTATTCGGAATGCTTGACTATGCCTACAAACTTAAGATAAAATTTCCCATAGGACAGATTCAGTGCCAATATTTAGAAGAAGCCTATGAAAGATTAGCTAACATCCTTGCCCAGAAAATTCTCGAACGTTGTCGCAAAGGATTATATCGTGATTACTTATCCAAAACAGAAAAACTTGCCTATATTCGCGGTCGCGTCGATTTGCGGTCAGCCCTTCAAAAACCTTGGGAAGTTAAACTAAAATGCCACTATAATGAACAAACAGGCGATATCGAAGATAATCAAATTCTGGCTTGGACACTCTTTATCATTTGCCGTAGTGGTTTGTGCCGCGAATCAGTGTCATCGACGGTGCGAAAAGCCTTTCACGCACTCCAAGGATTTGTCACCTTAAAATCTTTTAAACCACAAGATTGTATTGATAGAAATTATCACCGTTTGAATGAAGATTATCAACTATTACACGCGTTATGTCGCTTCTTTTTGGAGAATACAGGGCCAAGTCACGAAAAAGGCGATCGCGAAATGCTTCCTTTTCTCATAAACATGGCGAATTTATATGAACAATTTGTCGCTGAATGGCTCAACGCAAATACACCAAAAGGCTTATTTGTCAAACAACAATACCGAGTCACCCATGACAAAAATTATTTTCATCGGATTGACTTACTCCTGTGCGATATTGAAACAAAAAAAGTCGAATATGTCCTCGATACAAAATACAAAGTTCCCGATAAAGTCGACGATAAGGATCTTAATCAAATAGTCACCTACGCACATACAGTAAACTGTAAAAATGCAATTCTCATCTACCCTAAAAACCTGAAAGTGCCAATAGACACACCAATTAACGGTATCCGAGTTCGCAGTCTAACTTTTTCCCTAGATGACGATCTCAAGAAAGCCGGAGAAACCTTTTTAACCTCTCTATACGGAGCATTTTTAAATGAGATGTAAATGTGGAACGGGCATCTTGCCCGTCACAGGCAAGATGCCTGTACCACGAGCTCAATGAAGCCGGAAAAACCTTTTTAACCTCTCTACAGCATTTTTAAATGAGATGTAAATGTGGAACGGGCATCTTGCCCGTCGCCAGGGGTTAAAACCCCTGACGGATTCTTCATTAATCATTTTCCAGAATAGGATTAATATCAAACCAATAATCATCGCGATAACGGTATTCAAAAACCCATAAACTGCGTAACAACATTTGATATTTACTCTCACCACTAACACTTTTAAATTTAGCCACTTGTTGCAATAATTCCCACTCCTCAGAATCAATAGCTAAAGTCAATTGATGACGGCGTTGCCGAATCACTTTTTCCAGAATAGTTCGGGTTAATGGCGGATCTTCCTCTTGCACACAACTATAAATTAATTGCAATAAGTTTCGCACATGACCCCCACTCACTCGACACACGCGATCGAGAGTTTCCGGTGTATCAAAAACTTCCATCACTAACTCTAAATTGTCTTGTCCATTTAGATTAGGAAAAGCACGTCTTATTACCATTTTGCGTAATAAATCTAATCCCTCTAAACAGTCACTTCCATCGCGTAACCGCACGGGAACCATTGGTAATACTTTCGGATCAACCCCAAAACGACTCGTTAATTGACCTAAATTATTCGAGAATATTAACACTAAAGGGATTGTATAAACTACATGACAATTAAACTTTTTTAACTGTTCCCCCCGATCCACAAATAAATATTCAGGTTGCCTTCGCCCCGTAGGTTTAAGTGAAATATCCACCCGATCCAAATTATCAATAATGACAACTAAACCCGCTTTATTCCGTTTTTTTAATTCGTGAATAGCCGGCTCTAGTAACTCTTGATTAATCGCCTCCAAAATGAGATTAGTGCGTGGTTCTAAATACTGACGAAGTTGAGAACGTAAATTAGGCGCATCTTTCGCTTTTTCGGTGATTTTACCAATAGCATAAGATAGAGATAAACCATTAAATTTATCACTATTATTACTCCCATTTAAGTCCAAAGAATCCCCATTAAGATGAATTTTTAAGACATCATCTAACCCTTGAAGTAAAGCCTTAAATCTCGCCGTTTGCAAGTTAATATTGATTTGTTCCAGACTATCACTAACTTGACGGGCGACACTTAATAAAATATCAGTGATATCCACATCCGCCATATCTAAGTCTTTACTAGACTCAAAATAAACAACATGAAACTCCTCTTTTTGTAATTCTTCCTTAAGACGTAATAATTCCGTCGATTTACCAGTCCCAATATGTCCAGTAAATAATTGACAAGTCGGCTCATCAGGGGAAAGACGAGTGATAGTGCGTTTTAACTGTTCGATGATTTTGCCCCCCCGTACCGAGGCAAAATCTATATAATATTTACTGTCGTCCGGGTTGCCTAAATTAATTGTTTTAGCCGGATTAGACGCGAGAAAAAAATCCCGTAAATTTAATGGCATTTTCCACATCCTCAATTCTTTTTAATAAATGGGTATTAATCAACTTTATTTCACCGATTATCAGTTATATTTTAATGCACATTATCTGAGTGTTTTTATGAATATTTTCAATCACAAAAAGGCGATAATTTTCCTTTTTATGTGAACTAAGTTATGTTAAGCTTTTTTTGTCTAAACCCTAATTTTCTATCCTGACTAATGATGTGTTTTTTAATATACCATATTATCATAACTATTGTATCCTTATTATAGACTAACTGATCGTGACAGTAATTTAACTGTCATAAGAGTCTTAGGAGTCCGCACCATTAGTCAATATAAATAATAATAAAAAATCATTAATCTTAAATCCGCGGGAATCTCCTTATTATATAGTATATCTTTAGACCTCTGGTAAAAATCAGAGCCAAGGCAGGGTTAGCCTACCCTACCATAATTTTAGGAGATGTCTTTTGCCCTGACGATCGTAGATACAGACAGGATGACGGCACTACTTTCAATTAATATATCGGTTTTTTTTACCGGATAATGATTTGACGAATTATGTTAAATTGCGAATAATACGCGAGTCTCCCATTGTGACACAAGCTTAACTGTCATCATCATATTTTCGGATCAGTTAAAGAAACCGGGTTTCTATGTCAAAAAACTATCAAGAAACCCGATTTCTTAGTACAATACCTTCGCCAGAATTGTACCCGGTAGGGGACACTTCGCCGTGGAGTCCCTCTCTAGTGGCTCAGGAAAAATCCCTTCCCTAAAATCCCGACAGCGTTTTATCCTTCAGAGGGGTTAGGGACACGGCAGTGCCGTGTCCCTACAGGTATAATGGGTAGGGACACGGCACTGCCGTGTCCTTTTATCTATAGTATTAATAGCCGATAAATTGGCGAAGATATTGTTAGTACCGAAGTTTTTTGCGTAAGCAATCGCAAAGATTACTGAGACTTGAGACGCTGAGAAATTTGACTAATAATAGCGCTGACGATCGCGCCTCCCATGAGTAAACCAATGGCTGGAGTAAAAACGGGTTGCCATAGTTGATACCAGAGATCAAACCCTAAATTTACCTTCAAAGAACGACCTAAAAGCGCGATCGCGAACCAAGCAAAGGCAAATAATACGAAAAAGACATTTGCCACTAACAAGGTGTTCAACCATTTAAAAAATTGATCCTTAAGAGTAGGTTGTGTACTATTCACAAAATTTTGCTCCCTAATTTTTCTTTTACTTTTTTAAATTAGCACAAAGAGTGCGCTCACTGTCGGGTAAATTTTTGTTATACACTAGATAATTATGTATCCAGTCACAACTATTATCCACAATAGTTTCAAGTTCCAAATTATCCAAAGGCCAAAGAACCACTTTATCACGGTTCGCTAACGCCAACATTTTACTATCTCGACTAAAAGTGACATTAAAAACCAGAAAATTACCGATCAGCGTCTTTTTTACCGTTGCCGTTTTACCATTGACTTCCCAAAGTTTAACCGTCTGATCATCACTGGCTGTTACCATATATTTACCATCTGGACTAAAACTCAAAGATGAAATTTTTTCCTTATGTGCATCTAGGGGGGGAAACAATAAACCCCCTTCAATATCCCAAAATCTGACTTTATTATCATCACTCACTGAAGCAAACATTTTGCCCTCAGGGTGAAACGCGACTGCCGTCACAGAAGAACCTACTGGAAGAGTCTTATACTCCTTCATCTGTTTGCCATCATTTTTCCATATTTTGATACTTTTATCCTCACTCCCTGAAACCAGTATATTACCATCCTTGGGATTGAAACTAACACTGGAAACCGGCTCATTATGAGTGAGAGTTTGCCAGTTATTACCATTGTTGACTTGCCAAAGTTTAATCGTTTTATCCTTACTAGCCGAGGCAAGAACCTCACCATCAGAACGGAAACTCAGACCAAAAATTTTATCTGTATGACCTTTAAGTGTTAGGCTCTTAATAACATTTACCCCCTTGTCTTTATCCTCTAGTGTCCAGAGTTTCACTGTTTTATCGTGACTTCCTGATGCTAACAAGTTTCCTTTTGGTGCAAAACTAACTGCACTAACGGGGTCGGAATGGTCGCTTAAAGTGTTGAGTAATGTCCCATCTGGTTTCCAAAGTTTTATTGTTTGATCTCTACTTGCAGAAGCAATAATTTTATTATCAGAACGAAAATTTACCCAATAGACCCAATCACCATGTCCGGCTAAAATTGTGGTTAAAGGTGTATGTTCTGGTCGCCAGAATCTCACCGTTTTATCAACACTGCCAGAGATAATCATACCATCAGGCGCGATCGTTACTGATCTAACATCATCTTGATGACCTCGTAATGTCATTAATAAAACACCATTTTTACTCCAAATCTTGAGAGTATCATCGGCACTGGCTGAAACAATGGTGTTACCATCGGGACTAAAACTAACATCAATCACTTCATCATTATGACCTTTAAGCGTTTTCGGATTATTCTCTTGACCGAGTTTTTCAATCTCCCAAAGTTTAATGCTATTATCTTGACTCGCGGAGGCAATTGTATTACCATCGGGGCTAAACGCGACACTATAAATCTCAGGATTATTCGGAGTCCTCTGGGTTTTTGTTGGTTTACTACCGTCTAAAGTCCAGAGTTTGATGGTTCCATCCAGACTGCTACTGGCCAACAAATTTGAATTATTAGGATGAAAACTCAGACCTAATACCCAATCAGTATGCTCTTTTAATGTTTTCAAAAGTTTGCCATCAGCCACTCTCCAAAGTTTTATGGTTGTGTCGTTACTCGCACTCGCCAAAGTTTTGCCATCGGGACTAAATGCCACTCGTGTTACAGAATCTTTATGATCGTCTAAGATCAGTGCTTTACCTGTTTTCAGGTTCCAAATTCTTACTTTGTTATCCTCTGCTCCTGTTGCCAATAATTGACCATCGGGACTGAAAGTAATGCTATAAATGCTACTCTTATGGTCAAATTTATCCTGATAGTCTTCTAAGATTTCTTGACCTTTTTTATTCCAAAAATGTACCTTTTGATCTCCCCCAGCGGAAGCAATAATATCTTTTTTGGGGTTAACACTAACGGTTAAGACTCGTTTTTCATCTCCTTTTACCCGGTTTAATTCTTGTGTAGAAGAAACGGCATATCTCAGTCTTTGCGCGATCGATTCTTTCTGCACTGGAGTGAGCTTTGTTTTTTCTGATTCCAAACCGAATTGAAGGCTAATTCTTAATGATTCTAAGGGATTTTGCTCAGGGGATTTAACCAGGGCTTCTGAACCAGACTCTAATGTTTTAATTTTGGCGTTTTCTGCTTGTTTTCCTTGAGAAAAGGCGAAGACGGCTAAAAAACTCATCACGATCGCGCCCCCCATCGCGATCGTCGCGCCACTTATGGCGAACAACTTCAGACGTTTTTCGGCTTTTTGTTGTTTTTCTTTAGCTTTGATAACTTCATCTTGTAATTTTTTCTGTTCTAAAAGTTGGGCTATAACAAGTTTATTTTCGGCATTATCTTGACGCAATTTTTCGATATTTTCCTGTTCCCATTGTTCCTGTTGTTGGCGAATAAATGTCACTAAATAATCGTGAGCCAGTTGATAAAGTTCCGTGGTATCTTCTGTCCAAAGAAAAACTAATCCTGATTTTACTAATATTTCCAAAACTAAATCTAATTGCTGCGCCTGTTGCCATTTATCTAAATCTTGAGTTAATTCGGCACGCGTTTTCAATGGTCTATTTTCTTCTTCATCGGTGAGAGAATATAAAACTAAGCGGGCGGCAAATTTATTCTCATCTCCACAATCTTTAATAACTTCTTCTAAAAATCTTTCCACCAGTTTTTGTTTGGGATTTTCTCCTAATTTCTGATATTGTTCTAAGGTGGTAATATTTTCTTCTTGCAGTTGTGCCCCAATCATTTGTAATTCGATTGGCCGTATTTCCCCTCCGGTTCCCGCCAAGTCTTTTACTAATTTTTCTATGAGTTTTGGTTCTAAATACAATTGCGCTCTCTGGGTTAAAATTTCGATGATTTTATAAGTATCTTCGGGCATAAAATTACCTAGATAGAAAAGAATATCTTTACTCAAAATATCTCCAATAATACCATTATTGAAAACCGTAGAAAATAACTGACTCCGATGAAATTCTAATAGGTAATGTAGTCGATCTTCTCGAATAGAAAAGATGATTTTTAAATAGGGTATATTGATACATTGAATCAAGAAATTAAAAAATATTTTTCTTTCTTGATTTTGTTTCCAGGCCAAGAAAAATTCTTCAAATTGGTCAAAAATTAAAACAAATGTTTTTTCTGCGGCTCTTTGCTCTAACAATTCCAGCATTTCTCTGATTTCTACATATCGCAAATTTTCTGGGGATAAACTGGCTAAAGAATTAGACATTATTTCGGGAATATTTTTCTCTTGTTCCCCTGATTCTATTATTTCTTGGCTCTCCAGATCCGAAGGAGATTGTATTCCCATTGTTAATTGACGTTTTAAGTCGCGTATCCAATCTTGATAAACTTGTAAAATAACCGGAAAAATGACCCGGTTATCAATAATTTTGTCCTTTAAAGCCGGAACTAAACCCGCGGTTAAAATGGAACTTTTCCCCACCCCTGATTGACCATAAATAATTGTCAATTTATACTGAGTGCTACTAATTCGTTCGATTAAGCGATGGACATCATTTAATCGACCTGATGCTTTAATTTCATCGGAAATAGTAATATTAGTATCGGTAGAATCAAGGGAAGTATTAATAATTTCTTGATGGGGTTGTAAACGTCCGGCACCCATGAAAGCACGAAATCCATAAAGATGTTCTATGCTGCGATATTCTTGTTTGATTTGGAAGGCTCCACGATAATCTTTTTCCTGAAAATACAGTTGTCTTAATTTATCTAAAATATGTAAATACAGTCTGGGAGAGTAATGAGATTGACTGTTGGCATGGGATAATTCTAAATGCTTAATAGCCTGTGATCGCATTCCCAATTTTTCTTCTGCTTGGGCTAATACCAACAGATATAATGCTTTTTTTTGTCGATACATAGGTCGGGATGTTTCGCTACTAATGGCGATATTCTCCAGAATTTCTAGGGCAATAGTTGACCATTCTTTGGTATTTTCTAACTCTTGGCGGTGGAGGGCTACAGCCGCTAAAAAACCATAGGATTGTGCTAAGTCAAATTGGGATGAATCTCCCCGATTTTGATGTAAAGAACGTCCCTTAATTGCGACATCCCAGAGTTCATCCCAATCTTGCAAGAAAACTAAAATTTCTCCCAATTGATTAATATATTGAGAGACTAAATCTTCCCGATTGGCTTGGGCAAAAATTTGTATACTTTGCTGGAAATATTGTTTTGCTTGTCTCCAATCCGATTGATTTTCGCTTCTTTTTCCTTCCCCTAGACGACGATAACACAAACCCAGAAAAAATAAAACTAACCCCTCAAATAAGAAGGAAAGAGTCTGGTCTTTATGGGAATAGTTTTGACGATAGTCTTGACAAATTTGTAAACTTTTTTTATAAGCTTCAACCGCGATTTCTAAATGATGAGATGCTACTTTATCTCGACCCAGGAGGAATAAAACTTTGGCTTCTAAACAAGGGGGTAAAGTTTCATGGGATTTTTCTAAATATTGCATCGCAGACTCAATTTCTTGACAAATTTCTGCCCCCAAGATCTCGGAATTTGCTTGACGCCAAACACCCCGCTCTAACAACGCTCCTAAAAGTGCTTCTGTTTCAGTTTCCAGAAAATTAATTAATTCGGCTGGACTCAAGATAAATTCGACACTGGTTGTCCAACTTTCGATATCTGTAACGAGTCGCATCAGCTTTTTCAAAATCCTATCATTCACCCACAATACCAAGGGAAATTTAAAGGTATTGCGGAACTCTTCGCGCATATTATTCGCGGCAATTAGGACTTGATCTATGCTAGGGATCTTTTCTAAATCAAATACCATTAAAGCCTGTGAGTCTTTGTCTTTCATTTCCGACACGATCGCGCTGTAAAGAGTTTTGATATTAGGCGGGACAAAAAACTCTCGAATAGGGACAGGGACACGTTGATGAAGTTCCTTAACCATTTCTTGTTGTAAATGTACATAATTACAACGTGCTAAAATCAGGGAAAATTGCCCTTCCGACATTTTCAACGTTCTGGAAAGCCGATGTAAGGAATTTTCGTTTTGATTGGGGTTCCCTGGTTCTGGATTTTGCGGTTGATTCATCATGCCCATCTGTCCTTATATTTAAGATATATTATTGCTCTATCGTTGACTTTAACAATCTCTCAAGACACGACATTTTTTTGTTTGTTGATCGGGCCGAGCCGCGAGCAGCAATTGTAATCCTTGGGAAGATTGACTGGAAATATTTTTTTTAGTTTTAGTGGTAGTTTCTGTTCCTGTCACAGAAGAAGTTAAGGAACCCACACAATCCACGATTAAATTCTGTTCGGAAAGGGACATCCTCGGAGAACCCGAAAACCCGATAGCCTTCGGCTCAAGCGCAGCTATCGTGTTTGAACTTGTATTTTCTATTGTAGTCTTATTTATCGCGGCCTTACTTTCTGTCACAGAGACGGTAAGAAGTAGAGGGACAGCCCAAACTAAACTAATAATTTTTTGTGAGTGGTTAAACATGATAGTCTCCTTGTGGCAACGTTTGTAAGAGATTGAGTCTTGGTGAGAAGAGGTGTCACAACATTTGATTTGTTCTATTGATCAGCTTCCGCGATTATCAGAAGGGATAGTTGTGGATGTGTGACACTATTTTAGATGGATGAAGGAGGCGGATTTTCCCCCTGTCTCTTCTTTCCAATCCCATATACAAGGTTGACAAGTTGCAACAGTATCAGAGGTGCAGAAATCGTGTTTTCCTGGTGGTTTATGGGATGACTCGTTTTTTTCTCGGTTTAGTCCTCAATAGGGGACGAATTGGTGACTGGTACATGGGTATTAATTGCCTTTTGCCATGACAGGGTAAGTTTTTTGTCCTCAATCCCATTCTAACAAAGGAAAAAGGGAATGTACAAAAATTTTTCACCCTTGCCAAGGTGGGGTGAGGGGCGGTCAAAAATACTGTTGTCAGAAGTCTCTTAAACACGTCTTCGCGGAGGATTTTTCCGATCGCGTTTAAAATCAAACCCAGGACTAAAATTTAGAGATCACGGCTCCGATCAGTCTTCCGACTCTATCCCTTCTTATTCCCCAACCCCTAGGGCCAAAATTCATCTTTTTCTTGATATTGATGGTGTGATCAATGCCCGCACACAATCTGCCCAATTTTTGAGTAAATATCAAGGCCATGATTTACATGGTTTTCCGGTTTCCTTAGCCCTTCCCCTTTTGCCAGCCGTTGATCGATCTGACAGGATCAAACCCCATTGGCTTTCCTTTGGTTGGCAAGCTCATTCTCTTGTTTGGAATCAATGGGCGAAAACAAAAAATTGGCCTTGTGCCTATCCTCTCACTCCCAAACAAACTCGTTATATTGTCAGTGCATCAAAGTTAGATGATTCTATCATAGCCGAAGGAGATGGTAAAACCCTTGCCGCGATTTATCATAGTAAAAATTGTGAGAAAATTGTCTGGATAGAAGATGGTTTTGCTCCCAGCGCGATCGTGTGAGCTAATCAAGATGCCCGGGTGATTCTCATTGATACCCTTCATCCGACAGATTACTCCCTCCGAGGGATTAACGATGGGAATATCACTCAAATCAAAGAAGCCCTTAACTTACAATTCTAGCAAAAAAAACATCAAAAAATAAACTTGGGGACGGAAAAAGTAAGTCCTCTTAATCAAACCTTAACGATAAGTCCTGGGTGAAAACCCCAGGAGAGTGATCCGGTAAAATTTTATTGGTAAAATGAAGCAGATCAGGTATAATTATCAAGATATCTCTTTGTACGTCAGAACTCCTCAATATTCCCATGTTAAAATCCTACTTCGACACAGACAGCAATGGTCATAAATCCTTTGAGTTACCCGGAGCGCGTCCCCATTATAACCCCGATCGCCCCGGTCAAGTGGAGCATATTTTCCTAGATATTATTCTCGATATTCCCCATCAAAGTTTTCAAGGGACTTGTAGTATTCGTCTCAACCCCATTCGCAGTGGTATTACTCAATTAACCCTTGATGGGGTTAATCTTAATATTAAATCGGTCAAAATTGGCGAAAATAAACAAAAATTTGACTACGATAGTGAACAATTAAATATTTACTTACAGGAACCGACCGAAACCGATCATCCTTTAACGATCGCGATCTCTTATTCTGTAGAAAAACCGCAACGAGGCTTATATTTCATTGCCCCCGATAAAAATTATCCCGATAAACAAATCCAAGTTTGGACCCAGGGGGAAGATGAAGACTCCCGTTATTGGTTTCCCTGTTTTGACTACCCTGGTCAATTAGCAACCTCCGAAATTCGCGTAGAGGTTCCTAAACAATATATCACGATATCTAACGGTGAATTAATACACACCGAAACCAAGGGCGATGCTAAAATTTATCATTGGTATCAAAAAGAAATTCATCCGACTTATTTAATGACATTAGCAGTGGGTGACTTTGCTGAAATCAAAGATGAATGGCAAGAAATAGACGCGACAGGGGAAGTGACTCGCACCATTCCCGTTAACTATTATGTGCAGAAAGGAAGGGAAGAAGATGCTAAACGTGCAATGGATAAAACCCCTCGCATGATAGAATTTTTTAGTGAAGCCTTTGGTTATCCTTATCCTTATCCTAAATACGCGCAAGTATGTGTCGATGATTTTATTTTTGGCGGCATGGAAAATACATCGACAACCCTATTAACAGATCGCTGTCTTTTAGATGAACGCGCCTCCTTAGATAACCGCAATACAGAAAGTTTAGTCGCCCATGAATTAGCCCATCAATGGTTTGGGGATCTGGTGGTAATCAAACATTGGTCTCACGCGTGGCTCAAAGAAGGAATGGCCACTTATTCGGAAGTGCTTTGGACAGAAAATGAATATGGCAAAGAAGAAGCCGCGTATTATCGTTTAAATGAAGCCCGCAATTATTTAGAGGAAGATAGTTCCCGTTATCGTCGTCCTATTGTCACTCATGTTTATCGAGAACCCATCGAACTTTACGATCGTCATTTATACGAAAAAGGAGCCTGTGTTTATCATATCATTCGCACGGAATTAGGCGAAAAACTTTTCCTGAAGGCCATTCAAACCTTTGTCAAAGATAACGCCCATAAAACTGTGGAAACCGTTGATTTATTAAACGCGATCGACAGGGCAACGGGACACAATTTATTATTCATTTTTGACCAATACGTTTATCGGGGGGGTCATCCTGATTATAAAGTAGCTTATGCCTGGGAGGCTGATAGTAAATTAGCCAAAATTACCGTGACTCAAAGCCAAGTCAAAGACAGTAACGACAACGGGAATAAGGAACTATTTGATCTAAAAATTCCCATTGGTTTTGGTTATACTCAAGGGGAAGATGAAAACGGCAATTCCACTCGCAAAGTGTTTACAGTGCGTATCCACGAACGGGAACAAAGTTTTTATTTTCCCTTAGCAGAAAAACCCGCGTATATCAGTTTTGACTTAGGCAATAATTATCTCAAAACCGTTACCTTAGAGTATCCACTTCCCGAATTAAAGGCACAATTAAAACTAGATCCCGATCCTATTTCTCGTATTTATGCAGCCGAAGCCTTAGGAAAAAAAGGTGGTTTAGACGCGGTAAAAGCCCTGGCAAAATCCTTAAAAGATGAGCTCTTTTGGGGGGTTCGTGTTGAGGTAGCCAAACAGTTAGGAGAAATTAAACTCGATCAAGCTTTTGATGCTTTAGAAGATGGGTTAAAAGATAAAGAACCACGGGTGCGTCGGGCGGTAGTTAATGCCTTAGCAAATATTAAAACTAATGAGAGTTACAAGGCATTAAAACCCTTAGTCGAAAAGGGTGATCCGAGTTATTATGTAGAAGCCTCCGCGGTGACTGCTATTGGTGAAATTGCCGCGTCCCATTTGGAAGATAAACCTACGGATGAACAGGTACTTAAACTATTAAAAACTGTTTTGAAAGAAAGAGAAGGTTGGAATGAGGTAGTGCGTGGCGGCGCGATCGCGGGACTTTCGGCAATGAAGACATCGGAAGAAGCATTAAACCTGATTCTCAAATATACCACCCAGGGGACTCCCCAACCCTTACGGTTAGGGGCAATTCGCGCATTAGGTAAAATTTCAACGGGGCAAAGTTCGGCTAATTTAGAGCGCATTTTACAACGTTTAGGAGAACTATCACGGGAAACATTTTTCTTAACAAAAGTCGCGGTGGTTAACGCCTTAGGACAAATGGAAACAGCAAACGCGATCGGCATTTTGCAAACTTTATCGGAACAAACCTCCGATGGGCGTGTACGTCGCATCGCGGAGGAAGCAGTGCAAAAAGTCCAGAAAAATGTCGGCTCCGATAAAGCCGTGAAAAAGTTACGAGAAGAACTTGATCAACTGAAGAAAGAAAATCAAGAATTAAGAAGTCGTTTGGAAAATTTGGAGGCAAAAACAACAAAAGAGGAATAAGAGTAGGTTGGGTTGAAAAAAGAAAGATAGTTGTCGCCAAAATCCCTATTTTATTCAACCCAACCTAGGGCTAATAATAGAACCACAAAGGCACAGAGGACACAAAGGAAAAAAAAGACTGTAGGGGTGGGTTCACCCCTATTCAGATTAGGTTTTGAAGATACAGATAAACCCCCCCTAGGACTTCTTCTGTTGATTCCCATCAGCTCAAAGTAATAGAAAATTACCCCTCTTTGTGCCTTTGTTTCTTTGTGGTTCATTTTTTTCTTGACAGGGACGGTTTCACCGGTATTGAGGTTATGTTTTGAAGATACAGATAAACCCGCCCCTAGGACTTCTTCTGTTGATTCCCATCAGCGCAAAGTAATAGAAAATTACCCCTCTTTGTGTCCTCTGTGCCTTTGTGGTTCATTATTTTCTTTACCCGGAAAAATGACAATTTTCGCGCCACCCAACCTACAAGATCGCGTCACAAATTGCTTTGGCTGTCGCGGGGGCTAATAAGATACCATTGCGATAATGACCTGTGGCAATTAAGATATTTTCATGGCCTGGAAGTTGACCAATTACAGGGGCGGGTCGCCCTTCGGGACGGGGACGTAATCCCGACCATGTTTTAATTATTTTTGCTTCTGATAGGGCCGGACAAAACGCGATCGCGTCCTTTAAAACAGATTCGAGTCTGTCCTGCCCGGCCAGGATTTCTCCCCCATTTTGGGGAAATTCTACTGTAGCCCCAAGCCAATATTCTAGGATCGGAGATTCCAGATTAAGATAGGGAACAATATGTACATCATTTCCTGTAATTACGGGTTGAAAATCGGGATTTCCTAGTGGTTTTTCTAAACGTAAATGTAACGCTTGTCCTAAGACGGGACGAATATCAATCGACTCGTTTAAAGAAGAAGTTAAGGGAGTGGAACCTAAGCCCGCGGCCACCACTACCCAATCACATTTTAAATTTCCGATCGTTGTTTTGATCACATAATCTCCTGTAGAAAGGCTCTTAGGAGTGGTATCTAAAACATTGACATTAAATTGAAATTCGACTCCATTTTGTTTTGCGGCTTCGACTAAGGCTAAAGTCAAAAGAGTCGGATCTAATTGTCGATCTTGGGGGGAATAAATACCCGCGATCGTGTTTTCTACCTTCAAATGGGGACAGCGATCGCGTATTTTTTCTTTATCCCAAATTTCCAAATCATAACCCTGTTGATGACGAGTCGCGACCAAATGGGACCAATTATCCACACTTTCACTCGCGAAACAAAGCATTAAAATCCCTTGACGATTAAAAGGTATTTTATGGCCGGTTTTCTCTTCTAATTCAGGGATTAAAGTTTCATAACGCGTCATACTACTTTGACGTAATTGCCATGCTTTCCCCTTCACTTTTTGACTAATAATTCCCATTAAAACCCCTAAAGCAGCCCCCGTAGCACCTTGGGCGGGTTCTTGTTTATCTAATACGGTAATTTTTAAGGAGGGGTCCTTACTTAATTCATACGCGATCGCAGCCCCAACGATACCACAACCAACAATAATAACTCGACTCATGGGATTTGTGATTTGGAATTTGGGATTTGAGAGTACCGATAAGAAACCCGATTTCTAATTAAGGAGTAATATCAAGTCCAGTTAAATCAACCGAATAACCCTAGGGGATCTTTCACCAATATCTTAACTAGAAGCCATATCTCCAGTAAACCCGCCCCTCCTCAATATTATCATTAATTAATCGAACTTGATATAATAAACTATCAAGAAATCGGCTTATAGCATAAGTTCTCCTGTGGAAAACTCACAGGAGTAACTGCCTTATCCTTTCATCTTTTAGATGCTAGGAATACTGCTTAAGAAAACATCTAAATCTTGCACTGCGCCTCTGTAATTAGAGTACGCGACATCGGAAAGCCCTTTTTTCGCCGCGACATCAATTTGAACCAAGTGTTGAGAAACTTCCTTGGTTAATTCACTGAGTTTGGCTTGCTCTTTGGAGGAAATATTACGAGCAATTGTACTCATATCTTGTCGAACGAATCCTAAAGGACCGTGAATAAATGTTGCCACATCTACCCATTTACGATTATCAATGAGCTTTTCTAATTTGCTCAGGCGATCGCGAGCTTCGACTAAAGAGACAGTAGCCTTTTTAATTTGTAAAACTTGGAGATCCGTGTATTTTGTCGAAGCTTTTGCAGCTAAAGCACTACTGCTAAAGTTAACTAAAAATACCATCAGGAGAGCTAAAAAAGAAGCAATTATTGAGCGTTGACGTGCCATAGGGACTCTGTGATTTTAAATTGGGTAAACAACAAGTTTGGTAGAAGCGAAGCATCATCAATTCGTCAGAGCTGAAAAGTCCTTGACTGAATGCTTTGCTTTACCCAATATTTGGTACTTGACAAACCGATCCTAGTTTACAATAAATTGTGAACTACTGACCACTAAATCGGAATATTGATGATAAGGGCAACCACAGGGGGATTGCCCCGAAGTATCCCATTTTGGTATGGGATGCTCTATTTCATCATCGGGGCGTTGGCGGAGCCTGGGATCGATCGCATTCGGTGAATAAACTCTTGCCACAAGTGAGAATTGATCGCCCCTTCGTGAAGCCTTCCCCAAGGGAATATACTTCGCCCTTACCGTCTGGGATAGACAAAAAATTTAACTTAGGAATGAAAATTTAATAAAGTAGTGCAGGCATCTTGCCTGCTTTTGATCTCAAGGGTTCCCCGACGAACCAAATAGTCAAGTTATTTAATTTCCATTCCTTATTTAGTTTCAGTTATAGCCACCTCGACAGTTAGGACGTTGTTAATAGCCCAAACCATTGATTTTATTGCTTCTTCCGTCTTCCGTCTTCCGTCTTCCTTCTGCTATAACTTGTTAACGTCGCAGAAAAGAAATTAACGCGTCACTCACCTTTTCTGACCAATGTTCTTGGGGATAATGACCGGCTTCTGGTAATTTCACTAATTCTCCATTAGCCAAAGACGCGGCTATTTTTTCCACAGGATTAACATCAAGCCAAGGATCTCTTAAACCCCAAATAATTAACGTCGGTTTTTGCCATCCTTTTAATCCTGATTCGATTTGCGCGATCGCGTCTGATAATTTGAAATTACGAAGGGTTGCCAAAATAGCCCGCCCCGCGGAGGAAGTTTGCAATAAAGGACGGCGATAAATATCTAAATCCGCATCAGAAATCGGATAACGACAACCCGCCTCTAAAGTCCGATCAATCATTAAAGGATCTTGAGTCAGCATCTCCCCCACCAAAGGAAGCCCTAATTGTTTGATTTTCCAAGGTAATCTCGTTTGGGTAGAAATGGGAGCATTAATAATAATTAATCGTTCAATTTTATCAGGATTTTGTAACGCGTATTGTATCCCAACTGACCCTAAAAACCCTTGAACGACTAAGTGAAATTTCTCTAACTTTAACTGTTCAATCAAATCAGATAAAGCCTTGATAAATGCTTCCGGTGTATAAGCAAACTCATTTTTCTCCGGTCGAGAAGAAAACCCAAAACCGATCCAGTCAGGCGCGATCGCGTGATAACCAAGATTTGCCAACTCCGGCATAATAACCGTCCAACTATGACTTTGAGACGGAAAACCATGTAACAATAAAACGGGTAATTTATCCCTAGGATTATCCGGTGTCGCCTCCCGAATAAACCACTCTAAAGAACCCACCGAAATATTTTTCTTATCTAAAACCATTATTAACCTCTGTTAAAGGAAGAAGGAAGAAGGAAGAAGGGAGAAGGAAGAAGGGAGAAGGAAGAAGGGAGAAGGAAGAAGCAATAAACATCTCTACAACTACTGTAGGGTAGCATTAGCCTGCCATTGATCCCATTTTTAGGAGATGTCTAATACAATCAATGGTTTCAGCATTAACAACTTCCTAAGCGTCGAGGTTGCTATATCTGTTTGGGGAGCATCTCCTAATTGTAAATTGGTAGTGCGGTGGAGCGGAGAGATCCCTATTAGAGCCCGCCTTCGCGAGACGTTTGTGCTACGCACAGGCTACACCCACTACAGTTTTTTTGGGGACCTTGAGATGCTCCCTCTCTTTGTTTTATGAAGTCTTAAAGTCTAAATAAAGAAGGTGGGCAATGCCCACCCTAACAGCAAAGAACTTGTCGAAAAATCGCTTAGAAATTTAATTCAGCCGCTTGAACTTTTTCCACTTGCTTCTTCTTCAGGACAAGCATAACTTGAGCTAACATAACAATAGCAAAGAAAGCAATTAACCCTTGGATTCGGGAAGCACTTTGTAGGACAATTTCTGTATCCTTTTGACCGAAACCACCCACATTAGGATTGCTGGTAATTACTTCACCCGCGGTCACTTCTTGACCTTGAGTAACAATCAATTCAGGACCAGCAGGAATGGATACGACAACCGCGGCACCTTCGGCCGGTTGAATGGTGACATCATAGCCACCTTCTTCGGTTTTATTAATCTGGGAAATAGTGCCCGCAACAGCAGCATTATAAACAGTATTATTGGTCTTTTCACCCGTAGGATAAACTTGACCCCGACCGCGGTTTCCACCAACATGAACGGGATATTTGCCAAAACGGAGAGACTTATCTGTACGAGGATCGGGAGACAATACTGGGAAAATAATTTCTTGATATTGTTCACCCGGTAAAGGACCAACAATTACTACATTGTCATCCCCTTCTTTATATGTTTGGTAATTAAGTCCTTCTACCTTTTCCTTTAATTCTTCAGGAATGCGATCTTCTGGAGCAATTTTGAAACCTTGAGGTAACATCAAAACAGCACCAACATTTAAACCGCCCTTACTACCATCACCAAGTACCTGTTGTGTATTGGTGTCATAGGGAATTTTGACAACAGCTTCAAAAACTGTGTCAGGAAGTACCGCTTGGGGCACTTCAATTTCAGTAGGTTTTGCACCTAAGTGACAGTTAGCACAAACAATCCTGCCTGTCGCTTCGCGGGGGGTTTCGGGCGCGGTTTGTTGAGCCCAGAAAGGATAAGCAGAAGCAGCAGAAGGAAGGGCTAAATCACTGGTAACGAATAAGACAACCGTTGCGATCGCGACTAACATAGTCTTAACGAACACATTGGCGCTACGGCGTCCAATCGCGCCTAAATCAAATTTGGACATCAGAAATTACTCACTCTCAACGGATTTTGGATTTGGGAGAAGGGGAAGGGATTTTGTCAGGAAAATCTCCTAGTGAAAATCTCAAATCAATTAGCTCCACCAAGGGGCTTCGCCATTACGGAAATCAGTTTCTTTCCAAGGAGTAAGAGTCAACTTGTCATCCACGACATCCGCGTGAGCCAAGGCCAAAGATAAAGGCGCAGGACCACGGACAACCTTACCCGTACTGTCATATTGGGAACCATGACAGGGACACATAAACTTGTTTTCGCTGGGGTTCCAAGGTACTACACAACCCAAGTGAGTACATACCGCGTTAATTCCGTAAGACTCTAAGGATTTATCTTTATCAACCACAATATAAGTGGGGTCGCCTTTTAACCCTTGAGCTAAAACGCGATCGCCCGGATTATGGGAAGATAAAAACTCACTTACAATAATGTCATTACCCAGCGCATCCTTCGCCGTGACTCCATTTCCCGCACCGCCGCTAGAGGGAGGGATAAAATATCTGACAACCGGGTAGAGGGCGCCAAGGGCGACCCCCGTTACCGTCCCGAAAGTCAGTAAATTCATAAATTGGCGACGCCCCATGCTGGGGACGTCAGAACTTCCACTAGAAATTTGAGTCATGTTCTCGGAAGGGGTGTTAAGTTACGTTTGTTGACTTGCCTATTAGCGATTTTGTCTGTGCAGACAACGGGGATAATTGCGCTTTATCTGCTGGAGAAGGTACCGCGACTTTCCTTAGACATCTCCAAAAACTACTGTAGGGTAGCATTAGCCTGCCTTTGATCGAATTTTTGGGAAATGTCTCTTGATGGAATCGGCTGTACTACCTATGGGAAAATTATTGCACCTTTTGGACAGCTTGCTTAATGTTAAAAAATGTAAAAATCGCCGAAAAAGGGGATCAGGGATGACGGGAGGGGACTTACAACAGTTATTGTTAGGCAAATGGGGAAAGTCTTTTGATGTGCGTCTGAGACGGACTAGGGGTAAGATTTTTGTACTGGTTATGTGGAAATACCTAGAGCAGGCTTCTTTCCCTCTGACTGAGGTTGAGTATTTGGAACATTTAAACGCGATCGCGCATTATCTCGATGGTTGGGGCAGTAGTCAACAGGTAATCGAGTTTCTGGAAAAGACCCGCGATCGGCCCCGTGTGGGTCACGCGGTCAGTATTCCCCTGGATTTAGGAGAAAGAGCCTCCGAATGGTTACTCGAAGAGTTTTGAGAAGTTTCTCCTAATAACTTTAGTCGTTACGTTACCACGGTAAGATAAGGTAGCGTATCCCTGTTCATAGGAGAAAAAATCATGGGAGTTGCAGTCGGGATGATCGAAGTCAAAGGACTTCCTTCCGCGGTAGAAGCCGCGGACTCAATGGTAAAAGCGGCCTCTGTTACCCTTGTTGGCTATGAAAAAATTACTAGCGCCTATTGGACTGTCATTATTAGAGGAAATATATCAGAAGTCGAAGCCGCGGTTACCGCGGGTATAGAAGGCGTGAAAAGAGTTCAGGGTGGTGAACTGATTTCCCATCACGTCATCGCCCGTCCTGATGATAATTTAGATTGTGTTTTACCCATTGGCTTTACTCCAGAAGTTGAGCAATTCCGCCGTTAATTTTTCGGTATTGTGAGAATGGGGAGGAAGTGATCTCTTATGAGTTATGAGGAGCTTAGGGATTATAATTTATCGTTATAAGTTCAAGCCTTATTAAGGAAAACTCATCACCTCTCATAATTCATAACGATTCTTCCTTTTTCCTTGAGAAAAGGGTACTGGGGAAACCGAGAATACTTAACAGTTAATAATCTCTCCTCTACATACCTTAAAAATCCATTGCTCTCCCTTCTTGCTTCTCGCTTTTAGCTTCTGCCCTCTTCCTTCTTCCCTCTTCCTTCTTCCCTCTTCCCTCTTCCTTCTGCCCTCTTCCCTCTTCCTTCTGCCCTCTTCCCTCTTCCTTCTGCCCTCTTCCTTCTTCCCTCTTCCTTCTCTCTATTTTCCCAGAATCTTAACTAACCCAATGCCACTAAAATATAATCCCATCACAGCCCCCGCGAGTAAACTTTGGGTTAAGGGATCGGTAGAAGGGGTTAAAATCGCGCCTAAAATGACGCTAAATAAGACAATATAACGCCACCCAGAGAGCATTTGTTTTGAAGAAACAATGCCGATTAAACTCAAGAGTAATTGAATAATAGGAACTTGAAAGGCGAGTCCTGTACTAAACATTAATAATAAAACAAATTCAAAATAACGGTCGATCGACCATAATTGTTCAACAACATCTGCACCATAACTGATAAAGAAATTCAACGCGGCCGGAATTAATAAATAATAGGCAAAGACTAAACCGCCTAAAAATAATACACTAGAACCTAAGAAAACAGGACCTAAAATTCGTCTTTCTCTTCGGGTAAGTCCGGGTAAGACAAATTGAGTAATTTGATATAAAATAAAGGGACTGGCTAATAATAAACCGCTATATCCTGCCACTTTGAAGGAAACAAAAAAGAATTCTCCGGGGGCTAATTGTAAAAATTTTACCCCTTGGGCGGGAACTTCTAATAATTGGACGAGGGGTTTCACTTCAAAGAAACAAGCCACGATCGCGATGGCCACAGCAATTAAAGCATAAAAAATCCGTTGACGTAACTCCTCTAAATGATCAAAAATTGACATTTCTACTTCATCGGGAAGTTCATCTAAATGAACGGTGTCTGAGGGTTGAGTCGACTCAGATTCCATCGGAGAAACTAGAGGAGACGTGATCATTTGAGTTTCCAAAGAAGGCGACTCTAATGTATGAATAGAATTAGGTTCAGGAGTTTCTAAATTATCAGGAACCGTCATGGGAATTTAGGATTTTAGATGGGAGATTTGGGATAACAGTGAAAACTCACTGCTGATTATTATACCATAAACCGGGTTTATTGCTAATTTTGTTTCTCTTTGTGAGTAATACCCTATCAAGAAACCCGGTTTATGAGTAGATTCGTAGGTTGGGTTGAGGGACGAAACCCAACATCTTCATTGGATTAAGTATCCCTAAACCCAACCTAGAAAAAATCGCGAAGGTATTGATTGAGCCGGGAAAAGTAGGTTGGGTTGAGGCTGTTACCCAACATCTTCATTGGATTAAGTATCCCTAAACCCAACCTAGAAAAAATCGCGAAGGTATTGATTGAGCCGGGAAAAGTAGGTTGGGTTGAGGCTGTTACCCAACATCTTTATGGGATTAAGTATCCCTAAACTCAACCTAGAAAAAATGGTGAAGGTATTGATTGAGAAACCGGGTTTCTGAGTAGTTTCCTTGACGAATAATAAGTCATTGAGAAACCGGGTTTCTTACGGTCGGATGTGTATAACTAACCACCTATATTACCATAACCCGTCCCCCTTGAATAAGGAGAAATGCTATCATCGGTAAAACCTTTATCTTTTTTCCGGGTTAATCAAATGAAATTAACAAAAAAGTGGCTCACGCACAGGAGAAAAACGATCGCGCATTTTCTGAGAAGACTCTCATCTTCTCCCCGACTTCAGATACCATACCAAAGGCAAAAACAGAATAGAAACTTAAGAAATCAATTAATTAAATATCTGTTTAGTAGTTTGCTATTGACTTGTTTGTACTTATCCCTCGGCAGTGCCATCAGCATAAGTCAACCGGTGGAAGATTCCACCGTAGAAAAGATATTACAACAAGGGAACTTTAGTGAAGCCATTCGCGCAGTAGAGCAAGACTGGAAAAACGATTATCAAAATTACTTTAGCTCCACTTTCTTAAACTCCTTACAAACAGGTGAGCAAATAGCTAAGAAGATAAGCACGATCGCGATCGAAACCAAAACCAAGCCCGCAGTGATATGGATGTTACCTCGTTCCCACCAATTAGAATTACTCCTAGTCACCCCAGGAAAAGCACCAATTTATCGAAGTATCCCCGAAGCCAACCAGGAAATATTATTAAAAACCGTGAAAGAATTAATCCAAGAAATCACAAATCGACGAAAAACACGGAGCCTATCCTATTTAACCCCATCCCAAAAACTGTATCAATGGACGATCGCGCCCTTAAGCCAATTTTTAGAAGCCGAAAAAATCGACACATTATTACTTTGCGTGGGGGGAGGATTACGCACCATTCCCTGGGCGACATTACACGATGGAAAACAATTTTTAGTACAAAAATATAACCTCGCAGAAATTCCCGCATTTGCCTTAACCGATCAGAGTTATATAGATATTCGTCAAGCCAAAATCCTGGCAATGGGAGCATCAGAATTTAGCAATCTTAATCCCTTACCCGCGGTTCCCCTAGAATTATCCACCATTACCCAAAAAGGACAAGGACAAACATTTTTAAATCAACAATTTACCCTAGAAAATCTGCAAAATCAACGACGGAAAGAAAATTATAAAATTATCCATTTAGCTACCCATGCCGAATTTCAACCCGGAGAGCCGAAAAATTCCTTTATTCAATTATGGCAAAGTCAAATCAATTTAGCCCAAATCAAAGAATTAGGATGGAATAACCCCCCCGTGGAATTATTAGTATTAAGTGCTTGTCGAACCGCCTTAGGAGATAAAGATGCCGAATTAGGATTTGCCGGGTTAACAGTACAAGCCGGAGTGAAATCCGTGTTAGCGAGTTTATGGTATGTGAGTGACGCGGGAACCTTAGCATTAATGAGTGAATTTTATCAACAATTAAAAACAGCAAAAATCAAGTCAGAAGCATTAAGAAAAGCCCAAATCGCGATGATTCAAGGAAAAGTGAAATTAACCCAAGGAAAATTAGAAAGTTCCCGAGGAGGAATGTTACTCCCCCTTTCTCTGGGTGAAATTGGCGAGCCCAACTTAACACATCCTTATTATTGGGCAGCATTTAGCGCGATCGGCAGTCCTTGGTGATAAAATCATTAGATTCGTAGGTTGGGTTGAGGCACGAAACCCAACAACTTCATGGAGTGAAGTATTGCTCAACCCAACCTACAACTGTAGACTTGAAAAGTATCGCTCCTGAGTAGGTTGGGTTGAGGCACGAAACCCAAAATCTTCATGGGCAGAAGTATCGCTCCTGAGTAGGTTGGGTTGAGGCACGAAACCCAAAATCTTCATGGGCAGAAGTATCGCTCCTGAGTAGGTTGGGTTGAGGCACGAAACCCAAAATCTTCATGGGCAGAAGTATCGCTCCTGAGTAGGTTGGGTTGAGGCACGAAACCCAAAATTTTCATAGGCAGAAGTATCGCTCCTGAGTAGGTTGGGTTGAGGCACGAAACCCAAAATTTTCATAGGCAGAAGTATCGCTCCTGAGTAGGTTGGGTTGAGGCACGAAACCCAACGACAACTTCATGGAGTGAAGTATTGCTCAACCCAACCTACAACTGGCACTGTATTCTAAATTCTCAAGGTTATCTGTGGCGCGTGAGCTTTACCGTTAGATAGGAGGCTAATCGGTGAAAAATTCGGGTAAAAGTTTAAAAATCCTCTCTCCCAGAGCATCCCTATACACACGCCCCTCACCCACGGCAGTCGTCGATCGCGTGCTTTTCTTGATCCGAGAGGGAACTAATAAAAAGAAGCCATAGAATTATACCTATAAATTATCAGGGAAAGCCAAGACCTAAAAACATGGGAAAAGTTGGGTTTCGTACCTCAACCCAACCTACGTCTACTAAAAACATGGGAAAAGTTGGGTTTCGTACCTCAACCCAACCTACATCTTTAATGCGTAACCGCTCACCTGGCGTGGTAATGGGGGGTAACAGAAAAACTCTCAGAGAAAAAGTTGATTAATGACAGACTTTAGTTATACCCTATAAGGCACTAACTGTTTCATCCCCTGTAGTGCCGTTATGCAATCTTGGGAATTTCTGCTACAGAAAGAAGGCGATCGCGTGTGGTTGCCCCTAGAATCACCCGAAGTGGAAATTCTGGAGGGGCGATATCGTGTCATAGCGCGCTCTAACTGTGCCAATACCGATATTAAAATTTGCATGACTCATCAATCCTGGGAGGAAAAACCATCCCAGACTCCCTTGCACACGCGAAACACCCGCACCAATGAGCAAGGATTGATGGTAGTTATCCCCTATACCCGCTTAACACCTGGTATTTGGGACTTAACTTGTACCCTTGATAAGGAATCCGATGAAACAGTATTTGAGCGCAAAGTGAAACAAACCCTGAAATTACAGGTATTACCCAACGACGCGGAATTAGGAGAGTCTTTACAACGCGTACCCTCCTTATTAGAAGATCCCATAGATTCCAGCCCCGGTGGTTTAATGACTGACGTGGTGGACTCATTACCCCCCCATCCTGAAAACGACGACAAGAGCTTCGCGATTCCAGATGTGCTCTCCCACAAGCAGACACCAGCCGAAGATACCCTATCTCTTCATCAGTCAATCACCTTGGAGCAGATACCAGCCCAAGATAGCTTATCCCTCCATGAGTCAATCACCTTGGAGGAGATACCAGCCCAAGATAACTTATCCTTCCATGAGTCAATCACCTTCGAGGAAATACCAGCCCAAGATAACTTATCTCTGAATGAGTCTTATCAGGTACAAACAGAAGATAACTTATCTGCCCACGAGCCCATATCAGAGAGCAATGTTAAGGTAGAAGAGACTTTAGCACCCCAAGAAGACATTGATTTAGAAGAAGATGTCTGGGCATCACCCAGTGACACACCTCAATTTTCCTTAAAACTAACCCTCGAACAAAATAACTTTATCACTCAATTAGGCAAACCCTTGACTCTTTATGGTAGAGTCGATGTGCCAGAATTTGACTCAGATTCCCCTAAGGGGTTAACAGAGATCCCAGAGTTTAGCCGCGCCCTAAAACTGCAAATCAATCTCCGATCTCCGCAGACATCCCAAGTCTTAGCAGAAGTGGAGCAAAATTTACCCGAAATTGCCCCACCTTGGGTATTTTCCTGTACTCTTTATATCCCCACAAACTGTAAAACTCGTTTGTTTTTAGCCGACGCGACTCTTTCTCAGAAGACAAGAGTATTAATGTCGGAATCTTTTACCTTGACGGCGGATTTATCACAAATATTAACCGTCATTGAAGAGTCTTTCAATGAAGAAGAATATCACGCATCATTACAAGAGTCAAAACGAGCTGAAGAGTCGCTGAATCAATCATTTTTGGACTTGGTGGCATCTTTAAAAGACGAGTATCCGGGGACAGATTTTGACCTTTCCACAGAGCCTACCCTCCCGCCCCAAATCAAAGATACTCCTAGTGGTGCTGTAACGCCTCTGAGTTTAGACTTACCGAGTTTTGGTCAAAAAATACCTGAAGAGATGCGTCAGACTTTAGAAGTTAAATTTGCATCAAATCCTAACGTTTCTCAGAGGGAAATCCCCTCAGAATCTCGACAAATTCCCCTCCCGGCAACGGTGGAAGAATGGGTAAAACCTGAAACATCTATCACTTCAGAAAAGGAAGAAAAAACACCCGAAATAGGTGAACAAATTGCTCCAACAGAAGAGAAAGAAGACACGATGCCCTTCGGGCTCAGCGCAGCTATCGCGTCTCCTGCGGTGGCACCTTCTTTTTCTATCACACCATCACCCTCTCCGAACCCTGTAGCCAATAATCCCTTTCAAGCATTACAGTTAAAAGATAGATTTTGGTCACGGTTAAATTCCTTAGCCAATGATACTGAGTTATTAGAATGGTTAAAAACCACCAACTCAGAAGGAGATTTATTAAGCCCGGAATCTTCGAGAAATCCTCAAGAGGAAGGGGAGAATTTGACCGGAATTACCACAGAAACAGAGGAAATAAAAGAAACAGCCCCTATTATAAAAAAAACATCGGGTAAAGGGAAATATCAAGAAATCGTGGTTGATGACTATGAACCCTTAGTCATACCCCAACGACAACCCAAAACCCAACAAAAACAGGGATTTTCTCAAAGACGTGATAGGAGCCTATCCGCATCAGACACAAACTCTTATGTCTTCGCGGAAAATGAGGTAATACCCGTACCAGAGTTAATCATTTTAAACCCCGAAATTATAGCAGGTCGAGTGGTGAAAGTGCGGATACAACTACCCGAAATGGAGTCACGGGTTTATGTAAAATTATGGGTGTATGATCGTCAAACCTACACAATTTTAGAAGATCCGCGGTGGTTAACGGACTTAAAACCCAATGGTATAGGGTTATTAGAAACCGTGACAGACATCGAAATTCCCTACGGGAGTTTAGAAATAGAATTTGCCGCGATCGCGGTAGAACTTCCCTCCCAACGGGAGAGTGATAAAGCGACAATATTCCGTAATGTTGTGCCACCACCCCCACCGACTTTACCCCTAGAAAATCGGGGACTATAACTCGGTCCTATTCTCCCTCAGAAAAAAGCAGAATAAGAGGAGGTTAAGGGTACATTAGACATCTCTAAAAACTACTGTAGGGTAGGCATCCTGCCTGCCATTGATCCGATTTTTACCAGATGTCTATTAAAATGCCACAGAAAAAAGTCATTTCGGGCTATGGGAGAAAAGTAACCCATAATGCTTGACAGGGAAAATAAGATGAGGGGACAATAAAAAATCTCAAATTTGTATCCCTGTGGCAAGTCCCCCCAGGAAACACAACTTAGCCAAACTTGACATAATAGGGCTATGCACAGTACAAAGTATATTATTAACTTTGTCAGGAAGCTAGAAACGACAAAACAAGTGCAAACTTGCTGATATAAGTGTAGTTGAGTGTGAGGGCGTGAAATAAAAATGAACCAAACTTTTACCAAAATACTGTTTGCCTCCCCTTGGATGCTGGGCGTATCTCTTTTCCTCGGTGGAAACGCGATCGCGGCAGAATCATCGGTGAGTGCACAAAACCAAAAGCCACAAGCTCAACTGAGTGAGCAACCCGTAGCTTCTATCTCTAATAATAAACCCGGACAATTGGCTCAATTCGCACCGATGCAATTAGCTCAAGTGCCAGCCAATCCCACATCTTCTAACTCGATGGGTTCCATTGTACCCGCGTCTCCTTCCATGCAAACGGGGCAATCGGGACAAAAGAACGGCACAATGTCCCAAATGCCCTCGGTGTCCCAGTTATCCGCAGGTCAAACCCCGAAAACGGGCGCGATGTCCCAAGTTACCTCCGTTTCTCAATTATCAGACGTGCAACCCACAGACTGGGCATTTCAAGCTCTCCAGTCACTCGTTGAACGCTATGGTTGTATCGCGGGTTATCCCGATGGAACATTCAAAGGAAATCGTGCCTTAAGCCGTTTTGAATTTGCCGCGGGGTTAAACGCGTGTTTAGATCAATTAACGCGACAAGTGGGAGCCGCGACCGCGAACTTTGTCACGAAAGATGATTTAGCCATTCTGCAACGGTTACAAGAAGAATTTGCCGCGGAATTGACCTCCCTGCGCGGTCGCATTGATGTTTTAGATGCTCGTACCACGGAACTCGAAGCCAATCAATTCTCTACTACTACGAAACTGACTGGAGAAGCGATTTTTGCAGTGAGTGATACCTGGGGTAATAGAGCCACTATGTATGGTTCTCAAGGTCAAAAGGATAACACGCAAACAATCCTCAGCGATCGCGTCCGTTTAAACTTCAATACCAGTTTCACGGGTCAAGATTTATTAAGAACCCGTTTAAGCGCGAGCAATACCGTGGCTTTTGACGGAGGAAGCAACACCCGCACCAACTTAACGGGAACAAGCATGACCCGTTTAGCCTTTGATGGCGATAATAAAAATACCTTTGCTCTCGATAAACTTTATTATCGTTTCCCCGCGGGAAAGAATGCCATTGTTTATGTAGGTCCGATGGGATTGGCTTTAGATGATGTCGCGGATGTCGTGACACCCTTCAATAGTGATAGTCAAGGCTCTGTCTCTCGGTTTGGTCGACGTAACCCCGCGGTATTTCGTGGTCGTGAGGGCGCGGGTGCTGCTCTGACTTACAAATTTAGTGATGGATTTAAAGTCCAGGTTGCCTACTTAGCCAATGATTCCACCGCGAGCAATCCTAGTGCGGGTAAAGGCTTTTTCAATAGTGGCTACACCGCCCTTGGTCAATTCGTCTTCACCAATAAGAATTTTGATGCGGGTATAACTTATGCCCACAAGTATGACGGAGCAGATGTCAGCATAATGGGGGCGACGGGAAGTTATTATGCCAACCGTCCCTTCCGCGACGCGCCTACTACTTCCGAAAACGTGGGTTTGCAATTTAACTGGAAACTGAGCCCCGGTTTCCAATTTGGAGGTTGGGCTGGTTATACCACCGCGAATCAACAAGGAAAGACTGTTGCAGGCTCTCAGAATGGCAAAACAGCTACCATTCTTAACGGTGCTCTGAGTCTGGCTTTCCCCGATTTGTTTGCCAAAGGAAACTTGGCTGGTTTGATCATTGGTGTACCGCCGAAGGTAACGAGCAATGATTTTTATAACATCGATGGGACTAAACGCAAAGATAATAGTACCTCTTTGCACTTAGAAGCTTTCTATCGTGTCCAAGTGTCTGACTTTATTTCTGTTACGCCCGGTGTTTATGTGATTACCAATCCTGAGCACAATTCTCATAATTCTTCTCAGGTGGTGGGAACTCTGCGTACAACCTTTAGTTTCTAAATTAGCTTTTTTGAGCAAAGTTAACGCGGTAGAGGTCTACCGCGTTTTTTTGATCGGTTTCGCTTAACCTTAGATCAGTTTGACGGCGCGTAAGACAAACATAATCGCAGCCGCGGTGCCTAAAGCACCCGCGTAGATAACAAAATAGGTAATGGCTCCACTAAGGCTCATTGATACTGCTCCATAAAAGTCTCTCCATCTATTGAACCATAGTCGCGGTACAATGACCCCTGTAAGGGTTGAAAAAGTTAGGATTCTGTTATGCAGTCAGTCATTTCCGTTGATTTAGGTTCCCAGTCTTATCAGATCACGATCGCGTCTGATGGTCTTTCTCAATTAGGTTCTTTAATGACATCTCTGCATTTAGGAACGAAAGTCCTACTTGTCTCGAACCCTTCCATCTTTAAACATTATGGGCAAAGCGCGATCGTGTCTCTCCAAGAGGCCGGATTTGAGATAACAAAGTGTATCCTCCCCGCGGGAGAACAATATAAAACCGCGACATCTCTACAAAGAATCTATAACGCGGCCTTAGAACAAAGATTAGAGCGTTCCTCAACAATGTTAGCACTGGGAGGCGGTGTCATTGGAGACATGACCGGATTCGCGGCGGCGACATGGTTACGAGGAATAAACGTAATCCAAGTACCGACATCATTATTAGCAATGGTGGACGCGTCCATTGGTGGCAAAACAGGGATTAATCATCCCCTAGGGAAAAACTTAATCGGCGCGTTTCATCAACCCCGATTAGTATTAATTAATCCCGAAGTATTAAAAACATTACCATCAAGAGAATTTCGCGCAGGAATGGCAGAAGTAATTAAATATGGAGTGATTTGGGATGCCGAATTATTTCATCAATTAGAAGCCTCAAAACGCCTCGATCAAATGCGTTATGTGAAACCGGAATTATTAGAAGAAATATTAAAAAAGTCTTGTCAAGCGAAGGCAGATGTGGTAAGCAAAGATGAAAAAGAATCAAATTTAAGAGCGATTTTAAATTATGGACATACCATCGGTCACGCGGTGGAAAGTTTAACGGGATATCGGGTAGTAAATCATGGAGAAGCGGTAGGCATTGGGATGGTTGCCGCGGGTGAAATCGCGTTAGAATTAGGGATGTGGGATCAGAAAAGTAATACGCGTCAATTAGAGTTAATCAAGAAAGCGGGTTTAGCGACTCAATTACCCGCGGGATTGGATATTGAGGCAATTATTGACACATTACAAACAGATAAGAAAGTGAAGTCAGGAAAGGTGCGTTTTGTGTTGCCGACGGAGATCGGAGTTGTGACAATCACTGATCAAGTTGATGGGGATGTGATTCGCAAGGTGTTAGCAAAAATGTTTTAATTGGAGAGCGCGATCGCGGGTGAGGCTAGAAACCGGGTTTCTTCAGCAAACCTCAACGGAGCGAGAAGTCTCTGGCTAGAAACCCGGTTTCTTGAGGCCGATGGAGAGCGCGATCGCGGGTGAGGCTAGAAACCGGGTTTCTTCAGCAAACCTCAACGGAGCGAGAAGTCTCTGGCTAGAAACCCGGTTTCTTGAGGCCGATGGAGAGCGCGATCGCGGGTGAGGCGAGAAACCGGGTTTCTTCAGCAAACCTCGACGCCGCGAGAAGTCTCTGGCTAGAAACCCGGTTTCTTGAGGCCAAAAGAGGCACGATCGCGCCTGAAGCGAGAAACCGGGTTTCTTCAGCAAACCTCGATTGAGCGAGAAGTCTCTGGCGAGAAACCCGGTTTCTTGAGGCCAAAAGAGACACGATCGCGGGTGAGGCTAGAAACCGGGTTTCTTCAGCAAACCTCGACGCCGCGAGAAGTCTCTGGCTAGAAACCCGGTTTCTTGAGGCCTTTGGAGAGCGCGATCGCGGGTGAGGTGAGAAACCGGGTTTCTTCCGTAAACCTCGACGCTGCGAGAAGTCTCTGGCTAGAAACCCGGTTTCTGATCGCGAAAGAGACGCGGAATTAAGCAACAAAATCCGCAGCAGCCCGGGCAGGGCAGAATGTACTGGGAATTGTGCAGTAACGGCACTCTTCTTGACTAGCAGTTGGTTTGGGGAGGGTGGAATTACAAATAATAGCTAAGATTTCCCAAAGGCGACTTTTAAAACTTTTATCGACATCCCAAGGAGAAATTTCTACTACACCATCTCGGTAAATAAGCCGCCCCTGTGGGATTTTACCCTGGCAACGTTCTTTAGTTTCTGGAGACGCGGGAAGCAGCATCATATAAAGTAACATTTGCATCCGGTGGGAGTCTTTACGCGTTCCGGTTTTGCAGTCTTCAACGATGACTCGCGAGCCTTTAATAGCCACTAAATCCGGTCTTCCTGCCACAGTGATCGGGAAATATTTACCTTTATATTTGAAAGAGTTTTGATTTTCAACATAGACAGTCCACCCCTCACATTCAAGTTGAAAAGCACGTTGAATTACCATATTGTCGTGTTCGGAGGGATCATAAGTGCTATGTCGTTTTTTCACGTGGTATTGCGCCACAAATGAGACGGCATAGCGGCATTTTTTCTCATTTGCGAGGAGTTCGGCAAGGCGAGTCACCCAGAGATAAAAGTTGAGGCGTTCTTTCATAGTTTTATCCTTTGTCGGAGGGACGAATACCACGCGATCGGTAATGTGAATCTTAGGTAATTTTTTGAGTATCATAGGTTTTCTCTGTTTGGTGATGTCCCTAAATTAATTCTTTTTCCTGAAAGTTTAAATGGAGTTTGATAGGACTTAGTAGATAACCTAGATAGCTAGAGTTTAGTAGAGATAATAGAGCCAAGTAGAACTATGTAGAACTATGTAGAATCAGCTAGAAAACCCTTGTCATTGGTTAAAGCATGAATTATAATTATTGACAGACAACCTAGATGGTAAAAACAATGGAATTACCACAATATGAACGAGATGAGAGAATATTTCTCGAAGAGACTGCGACTCGCTTTGGCTTTAAAGATAAATATCACTTCGTCTTTGTGCAACGTTTTCAGAAAAGAAATGACGATTTAGATCAGAAGGAGTTCGCCGAAACTTTTGAGAAAAATTTGCGAGAAGGGTGTAAAGATGATGTCGTTACGCCTCATATTCTCCGCGATAAATTAAAGGAGATATTTCCCCGGCTGGAAAAAGCAGGTTGTCCTTTTAATGAGGTTAAGAAAGACAAGTGCGATATTGCTAAAGTTTGGCTGCGAGAAACTATCTATCCGCAATGGCATTACTGGCGGCAACTCAAGCTAAAAGCAACCCAAACTGACAAAATGGGGCCGAAACTCGCCCCAGGAATTTCTACCCTGGAAATGTGGGAATCACCAAGCAATTATCTCCAAACAGTGCGCCTCGGTAGTCATATTAACTTTCACCTCGAACTCGAAACCACTGGCCACTTAATACTCTTAGAAAAAGGAACTTCTGGGATGCTATGGTGTTTGTGTCCTTCCTTTTTTGCCCCTCAATCCTATCTGAAACCTGGTAAAGTGGTATTACCACAGGAAAACTCCCGGCAAAAATCTTTTAAAGTTAGTGGTGTTCCTGGGAAGGAAGAAATAGTCGCGATTATTGCCCCGACATCTCCCCCTTTTCCTTGGTTGCCGAAACCCGATCAAAATCCTTTGCAATTACAAGAAATCCATCTGCAAGAACTTTTAGAGTATTTCGAGGGCAGCCCAGAGTCTTCTATTCTTTATATGGATTATGCTCTTACATCATCTTAAGCCCGAGTGAATAGACCTCTTGCGAAACTAGCTGAAACGCTCATTATGACCTACAGAAGAATCAGGGTTTGAATGAATTTCGCAAGAGGTCTATTTGTTCTCTTCCCTAGGATTCCTACCAATTTACATTAAGCTACAATTCTGGAGAAACTACAATGGACGAACAACGCATCGAAGCTTATTGGAATTTAACTCAACAACTCCTCAGTTGCGACAGTAGTAAAGCCTCAGAGATTTTGCAGGAAAATTCATCCCTGATTGATGAAGATTTGCTGGCAGGGATGGAATGTCTGGCCGCTGAGATGGAAAAGGCAGGGGAAGCCAATGCAGAATGGTTGCAAAGTATCGCGGCACAATTGGCAAAGATGATCGCGACTTGGAAACAGCTAAACGAAGACACAATGCAACTATACAACGAGGCGAAGTTTGAGGATGGTATCACTATTGCCGAAGAAGCGTTAACCTTGGCGAGGGAAATTTGGGGGGATAAACATCCCAATGTAGCCACCAGTTTAAATAACTTAGCACTGCTCTATCAAACTCTGAACCGCTACCAGAAAGCGGAAGAGTTGTACCAAGAAGCGATCGCGATAGCTCGGCAGTCCCTACCCCCCCTCCATCCCCAGCTCGCTACTTACCTCAATAACTTAGCCGATCTCTATAGAACCCTCAACCGCTACCAGGAAGCAGAAACCCATTACCGAGAAGCCATAGAAATCGATCGCTATACTCTGCCATCTCAACCTCTCAACCTTGCCATTGATCTCAGTAACTTAGCCCAAAACTGTCAAGCTCAGGGTCAATATAGTGAAGCGAAACTCCTGTACAAAGAAGCCATAGAAATCGCTCGCCACACTCTGCCACCGTTACATCCCCACCTTGCCACTCACCTCAATAACTTAGCCGGATTCTATCAATCTCAGGGTTCCTATAGTGAAGCAAAACCCCTTTACAAAGAAGCCATAAAAATCTATCGCCACACCCTACCACCGCAGCATCCCGATCTTGCCAACGCCCTCAACAACTTAGCCGAAATTTATCGAACTTTTAACTGCTACAGCAAAGCAAAACCTCTGTACGAAGAAGCCAGAGAAATCTATAGCCACTTACTACCACCACAACATCCCCAAATTGCTACTTTTCTCAACAACTTAGCCGCACTCTATCGATCTCAGGGTAGCTACAGCGAAGCGGAACCTCTATACATTGAAGCCAGAGAAATCTATCGCCACTCGCTACCACCACAAGATCCCCAACTTGCCACTCATCTCAATAACTTAGCCCTACTCTACGCGGCTACTGATCGCGCCCTTCTCGCCTTCAAACTGATGCGACAGGCGAGCAAAATCGAAGATAGTGTCATTCGCAATATTTTTGCCTCTAGTTCCGATCGCGATCGTCTGGCCTACCTGCAAACAATCCGAGTTAATTTTGAAGCATTCATCTCCCTAGTTTACAGCTATTTCTCCCACTCCAGGGCCGCCAAAAAAGCCGCCCTCAACCTCACCCTCAAACGCAAAGCCTTAACTGCATCCGCCCTGGCTGCCTTCAACCAAGCTATTTACGGTGATCTTTATCCTCACTTAAAAAACAAATTCCAACAGTGGCGGGAAAAATGCGATCTATTGCTTGAGCGCAGCTATTCTCAACCCGAACCCGGAGAAAAAGACATTTACCAAGAAGACTTAAAGAAACTGCAAGCCGACTGCAATCAATTAGAGAGAGAATTAGCGCGGGAAGTCCCAGAAATTCAATTGCAAGAACAAATCGGCGACAGGCGGGCTGTGGCTTTAGAATTACCGTCAGGTTCCACCTTAATTGAATTTGTCCGCTTTGATGTTTATGATTTCAAAGCAGTTAAAGCGAAGGGTGAAAGTAAATGGAAACCAGCGCGTTATTTAGCTTTTACCTTAGCCGCGGGACAGCCTTCCCAAGTGGAGATGATTGACTTAGGGGAAGCCGAACCCATCGATCGATTAATTCACATTTACCGCGAGTCTGTAGGGACACGGCAATGCCGTTTCCCTACTCAAATGGATATGTTTGACGAAAATCCCGAACCTGAGTCGGTTTCAGTCAATCAATTTTCTCTCAATCAACCGGAAGATTTAGCCACGGGAATTGAACTGAGAAAAGCCATTTTTGATCCGATCCGTGCCGTTATTGGTTCTAGTCGTCATCTAATTATTGCCCCCGATGGCAATTTGAATGTAGTCCCGTTTAATGTACTCCCTTATGATGAAGGAGAGACGCGCTTAATGGATAATTTTGCTATCTCCTATTTAACAGTAGGGAGGGATGTATTGCGGCGCAAAATTGAGGTGAAACGACAACCCGGAAAACACTTAATTATTGGAGATCCTCAGTTTGATTTAGAGCAATCAATCCCCCTAACCGAAGATAATTTATGCCCCGCCGATCCTCAGTTTGATTTAGAGCAATCAATCCCCCTAACCGAAGATAATTTATGCCCAGGCGAACTTCTCAGTCAGCTATCAGATACCTCTTTTAACCGTGCCGAAAGTACCGGTTATTTAGCCACAGCCGTTGCCGAGACATTAGGCGTGAAACCCTACCTGCAAAAAGACGCGATTACCACTCATTTAACACGCGCAAAATCTCCGAAAATTCTCCTGGTGGCTACCCACGGCTTTTGGTTGCAGAAACAGGATGAATATGTTAAAATAGTGAGTCAATTACTAGCTTGTGAGAATGGAAAAGAAGAAGAAATTTTAGCAAGAAACACCCATTTACTCGATGAAGACTTGCTGAAAATAATGCAACGAGGAGTAACAGAATTAGAAAAAAATGGACGGGAAAACTTAGCCAATCGGCTGCAAAACTTCGCGACGCGATTAAAAGAAGAGATAGGGAAAAACAGCCCAGAAACGCGACTTTTTCCTTCCCCATCTGCTCCCAGGAGTCGGCATCTCTTGTCGGCAAAAATTGAAAACCCAATGATGCGTTCAGGTTTAGCATTTACCGGGGCAAAAAATTGGCTATCCGGCGAGAAACTGCCAGAAAAAGCAGGCAAAGGCATTGTTTTTGCCCAAGACATCGCGGGTGTTGATTTGTGGGGAACGGAGCTCGCGCTATTAATAGCTTGTCAATCAGGATTAGGAGACGTAGAAGCAGGAGAAGGGGTTTTTGGATTGCGGCGAGCCTTCTTTGTTGCCGGAGCAAAAACCTTAATTATGAGTTTGTGGTCCGTCCCCGAAAAAGCGAGTATTTTATTAATGAATCGCTTATTTGAGAACATCAAAAAAGGTTTAGGGCGCGGGGAATCGTTACAGGAAGCACAAACTTATATCCGCACAATTACCCTGAAAGAATTGACTCAAATTTCCCTAGGTATGGACGTAATAAATGAGTTATTTCCTAATAATATTATATCACCAGAAGTCATAGAAAGTCAAGGGGATTATCAACCATTAAAACACCCGTATTATTGGGGTGCATGGGTGTGTCAGGGAGATACGGAGGATATGTAGGGGCAATCCCCCTGTGGTTGCCCCCTGTGGTTGCCTCATGTAGGGGCAATCCCCCTGTGGTTGCCCCCTGTGGTTGCCCCCTGTGGTTGCCCCCTGTAGGGGCAATCCCCCAGTGGTTGCCCCAATAACTGAAATTTATCTATGTTTAGGATCGTTTAGGAGCGGTTAAAAATCAAAGATGAACTCATGGGCGATAATCAACAGGAGGGGAGCCTACTACGCGCACTTGCGAATTTTCTTTAAAGATATCTTTCTCTGTGTCCTCAGAGTGCTTTGTGGTTGATTTTTGCCTGAAAAACTAATGATATCATGTCCGGTTCAATGAAGGGAATTGATGTAGGGGCGGGTGCGCCAACAACTGCAAGAAAATCGATAGTTCCAGAAAACCCGCCCCCACCCCGATATTATGGTTAATCAACCGGATTTGATATGAAAAAAAAACACAAATTTAAAAAAGTAGTTTCAAAAGAACAGAGCCAAAAGAAGTGACAAAATCCGAAAAACTTGGTTGAGAAGGCTTAACTTCAGCCGGTTTTTGACGAGCAATAATATCCAATTGTAATTTCTTCGATAAATCTTGGCCTTGGGCAATACCAAACTGAGTAAAAAGTAACTCAGCCCGTTTAGCATCAAGCATCGCGCTCTCAAAATCTTGTAAATCAGCATAAGCCATACTACGAGCAAAATAGACCGCGGCTAAATCCGAACGAATACTCAAAGCCTTATTATAATACTCGATCGCGTTTCGATAATGACCCGCCTTCGCCTCACCAATACCCAACTTATACCAATCTTCATAACTATTGAGATTATCAGAAAGTCCCTTAATGCCAATAATATAAGCACTATTGAGATTAGTATCAGTCAAATTAGCATTAGTGACAAAAGCCTCCCTTAAATCAGTACCATTCAACTTCGCACCACTGAGATTAGCCCCCGTTAAATTAGCACCAAATAAACTCGTACCACTGAGATTAGCACCACTAAGATTAGCCCCCATCAGATTAGCACGACTAAGATTAGCCCCCGCGAGATTCGCTCCCCTCAAATCCACACCCATAAGATTAGCTAATACCAAACCAGCGCCACTAAGATCACAATTTTGACATTCGCGAGTCGTTAACAATTGATGAGTATGTTCCAGATTTTCTGCCAAAACAGCTTTAATGGGAGAAATCAGAGTTAATAACGTTACCGTAATTAAAATTTTTACTTTCATTTTCAATCCCCACATTTGACAACTCCATTTTAGGATAACTCAACAAAAAACCCGATTTCAGATTCGTAGGTTGGGTTGAGGCACGAAACCCAAAGAAGATGTTGGGTTTCGTGCCTCAACCCAACCTACCAAAAGGAAGGTTGGGTTCAAAAATCCGGTTTCAGAGTTTTGTAGAGAAAATCAATCGTGAATCGAACCATCAGGCATAATTGCACCTTTAAGAAACACCCCATTGAGGTTAACCCCCGTCAGATTAGAACCCAGAAGATTTGCACCACTGAGATCCGCGGCATTTAAAATCGCGTAGGTAAGATCCGCACGAATCAAACTCGCGCCCATCAAATCAGCACCACTAAGATCAACATGACTGAGATTAGCACCAATTAAATCAGCCTCCATCAGAATCGCGCGACGCAGATTAACACCATAGAGGTTAACCCCATGTAAGTCAGCGCGAGCCAAATTTCCCCTAGAAAGGTTGGCTTCAATCAGGTTTGCTTGGCAAAGATTAGCACCACGCAAATCAACACCACTGAGATTAGCACCAATAAGCTCCCCTTGATAGAGATTTGATTCTGATAAACAGGCATCAGTGAGATTAGCGCCTCCTAAATTCCCTTGATAGAGGTTGGTTTTACTCATATTGGCTTTCGATAGGTTAGCTCGATTTAATTTCGCTTTACAGAGGTTTGCCCCCATTAAATCAGCTTCAAAAAGATTCACGCCTACCAAATCCACTTCTTGGAGATAGACTTCGTGCAGATACACCCCAGTAAAATTTCTTTCCCCCGTCGCGTATCGTCTTAATAATTCATCTACATTCATATATCTTGCCCCAATACTCCATATTTGTTGAATACTAGCAATGGGGGGAGTTTACCGGATATTTTTATACTCCCGTGTCAGTGATACATATCACCGGCTCAGGTTAGTCAAGATCACATAGAGAGTACCCGTAGGATCACCCACCTTTTCCCAATTCTCACAGATACTAATAGTTGTCCAGCTTGAGAGAAAAAAGATGCAAACTCAAATCTGTTTTCCCCAAAATTCTATGGATCAAGTCGTATCACAGATCCTCTCTTCGCGTAGAATTACTCGCTCCGATCAACATAGTTTGATGTCTTTTCTGCTTTCTAAAGATGCTCTCAGCAATAATGAACGAGATTGTATTGATCGCGTCTTTGATTGTTTACGTCGCGGTTTGATCCGAGTCGTTGATTAGTTATCTAGGATTTTTCCCTCAACTGACTCGACAAACCGGAAACTTTTTGTTGAGACTTGCAGCACAGTCTTGTCCGAATCAAAGAATAGCAATTTTTGACATTCCCAATAGTGGAAAAAAAACAATTCTTTTTGATGCAATGCTCGCCCATCAACCTATAGGAGATTACTCTTCATTCCTAGCGCAGTGGGATGTCATTTTCTTAATATAGTCAATCACGGGTTGAAACCCCTGTTAGAGATGAGATAAATTTATTTAACCGCAGATAAACGCAGATAAACACAGATTTTTTTTCAGGATAACGTCTCTATTTTGACACTAATATTACCACTATAGCAATCCTATTTCAATTGTCATATTTTTGTAGGGGCAATCCCCCCGTGGTTGCCCCGATTGTTCATCCCCCTCCGTTGGCGGGGTTGGGGGTAGGCACGGGGGCGCTACCCCTACAAGTCTTTATCAATGATTTAGACTTGCCATATAATAAGATTATCCATATTTAGTCTATCTGCTTTAGATAAAAACAGAAGTGTTATGAATAACTTATTATCCTTTCTGTTACGACGTAGAGAATTTTTAAAATTGTTTTTGATGGGTTTATCAACACCTTTACTCTGGCAAGTCGTAGCTAAATCTCAAGAAGAGGAGCAACCTTTAAGTTTTTCTCCCAATAAAAATATTATTATTAATCCTACTATTTTAGAAAATCAAAAAAACGGCACAACGGACTGGATTCTTAGCAATCCCGCGAAAAATAGAGAAATTGAAGGTTATGCTTCTTTAACCAGTGTTAATAAAGGCGGAAAAATCCAATTATTTGTTAATACAAAAGAACCTGTTTACACCATAGAAATATTTAGAATGGGATGGTATCAAGGATTAGGGGGAAGACGCATGATGGAACCGATCAAACGCAAAGGGTTTCCACAACCACCACCCAGAGAAGATAAAGTATCAGGATTAATTGAATGTGATTGGCAAGAGCCATATATTTTAGAAATTCCTAGTACAATCGGAGACTGGAATAGTGGTTTTTATTTAGTAAAATTAACGGCTCAAACAAGCGGAAAACAAAGTTATATTATTTTTGTGGTGAGGGATGATGCACGCGCATCAGATATTGTATTTCAATCAAGCGTCACCACATTTCAAGCTTATAATAATTGGGGTTCTAAATCTCTTTATCGTTGGAATAGTCGGGGCAAACAAGCTTATAAAGTTTCGTTTAATCGTCCCTACGCGAAAAGTCCGAATCCTAAAGCCGCTTACGGAGTCGGCGCGGGAGAATTTTTAACAAATATTCAACGTACCAATCAAACCATTAATGCCGGTTGGGAATATAATATGGTACGCTGGTTAGAGCGTGAAGGTTATGACGTTTGTTATATTACTAATATTGATACTCATGCCCATCCTAAATTACTTTTAAAACATCGTGTTTTTTTATCCGTTGGCCATGATGAATATTGGTCTTTGCCCATGCGCGAAAATGTAGAATTTGCCAGAGATTCCGGGGTGAATTTAGGTTTTTTTAGCTCTAATACTTGTTATTGGCAAATTCGTTTAGAATTGAGTCGGGTTACAGGAGATTTATTTAGGACAATTGTCGCCTATAAAGAATTAGTTGGACTAGATCCTTATTATCGACTTTTTGACCAAAATAAACCCTATGTTACCACGGTTTGGCGGGATAAAATTCTGGGAAAACCAGAAGAGTCTTTAATTGGTGTTATGTATGAGACTTTTAAGGTGAATGGTGATATTATGATTAGCAAAGACGCGCCGACTTGGGTATTAGAAAATACGGGTTTAAAACCGGGTGATAAATTACCGGGTTTATTAGGTTATGAAGTTGATCGCGTATTTAATCATGCACCAAAGAATATTATGAGGATTGGGCATTCGCCCTATAGATATCATTGGAGTACGCGTTATTCTGATATGACTCTTTATAAGGCAATATCCAACGCGATGGTTTTTGCCACGGGTTCGATGCAATGGGTTTGGGCTTTAGATGATTATAATGTACCTCAGTTAAGACGCTCTGTTTTGCATCCAGGGGCGCAACAATTGACTCGTAATATTTTAAATAAAATGCTTTCTCGGTAGGCTTTAGGTATCAAGTTTTCGGTATCAAACTCTGCGACTCCCGCCATTTTCATTATTCCTGGCTCCCTTAGTCTGTGGAAAATGTGGAAAAATGTGTGAATTCCTTGGCCAATATAGACTTGATCACCGATCCCTCTGTGGACAAACTAGGGAAATTTGCCTCTTGTTTCTCCCGATTCTGTATTATTTGCTACATTTACCATCTAATGATAGAGATTTTCCACAGGTTTTCCACAGGTTTTCCACAACTTCTGCACAAGAGCATCGCGAGATGTGGATGGAGAAATTGAGCTATCTTCTAAAACTTAATTTCTCTGTCATCGCGTTTCCTACTGTGACATTTAATTGAGCACCAATTAACATCACTAAAGAACTTAAATAAAGCCATAAAAGTAAAATAATAAAAGTTCCAATAGTGCCATAGGTCCAGTTATAATGACCAAAATGGGAAACATATAATCGAAATAATGCTGAGAGAAATGCCCATAAAATAGCCGCGATGATCGCTCCTGGTAAAATCGGTATTCCGGGGTAATGGCGACTCGGACCATAACGATAAATAAAGGCAAAATTTAAGGAAACAATTCCTAATGCAATCGGCCAACGCCAATGATCCCAGATATCTAATAATTGAGATTCTAATAGACAATTAGGTAGAGGGATTAAGCAATTTTTTGCTTGAGATAATTGACAATGTTTCAAGGATTCAATTAAACAACTTTGACGGGCGATAATTTGGACGATTACATCACTAACAAATACAATTATACAGGCTAAAATTAATAAAAAAATACTACCAAGGCTTAAGCCGATCGCGACTAATTTTGCACCGAGAAAGGTGCGTCTTTGTTTAGGGGGAATTTGATGAATTTGATCTAAGGCGGACATAGAAGCATTTAACGCGCCAGAAAAAGCCCAAATTGCACCGAGAAAACTTAAGGAAAAAATTTGAGGATTACGGGTGATAATAATTTGATTTATGTTTTCTTTAACCAGACTGCGAACCTCATTGGGAATGACAATACTTAATAAATTTGTGATCTGTGTGAAAGTTGATTGTAATTCATCAAAAAGCGCGATCGCGGAAATGAGAGCCAATACCCCTGGAAATAATGATAAAATCGCGTTATAAGCCATTTCCGCGGATAAACCATGTAAACGTGATTTTAAAGCGCGATCGCACACTTCCCAAAGAGTCTGCCAATTCAAATAAGTGAAAAACTGAAAAAAACGCGATAGACGTTTTAACATCCTTTGGCAAAACAGCGAAAACATCTGAGCCAATTTTAGAATCAGATGACGTAATAAATGATAGGGTGTCATAGGGAATGGGGAATGGGTAATCGGGAATGGGTAATCGGGAATGGGGAATGGGTAATCGGGAATGGGTAATCGGTAATGGGTGATGGGGTAAAGTAAATAGGAAATAGTAGGCTCGACTCCTAGGAGTTTCTAAGAGATGTGCCGATCGCGTTTCCTAAAGCAGACAGATCAACTAATTTAAGTTTGAGAAAAATGTTAATATAGGACTTACGCAAAGAAACCGGGTTTCTCGCCCCTGAATATGAGGGATAATGATTAACTAAGAATATCGATCTATTACCCATTTCCCATTCCCGATTACCCATTCCCGATTACCCATTCCCGATTACCCATTCCCCATTCCCCAATCATTATGGTACAAGATGTTAGACAATGGTTAGATGAAGTGAAGAGACTGCAACAGCAGTTAACAGAGATTATGCGCGATCGAGATGAAGCCCTCGAAAGTGCAGCCCAATGGCGACAACTTTATAATACAGAAGCGCAACAGCGACGGCAAGAAGGAAAAGTATATCAAGAAACGATAGACAGTTTAAATATAGAAATAAAACGTTTGCAAAGTTTTGCCCCTGATTTAGCTAATGAAGCTCAAATTATTCAAAGTCATCAACAAGAGATCGAAAAATTACACACCCTTGATGACTTAAAAGCTAAACTGGTAGAGGTACTTTTAGAACGCGATCGTGTCTTTGCAGAAAGTAAACAGTTAACGGAAGCCCTCAAACAAGAAAAAGAGCGTCACTCGGAAACGCGTAAAAATCTAACAACCGCCTTAGGGGATGCCGTTGACTTACTCACCAAAGCCCAAGGCAAACGAACTGTGACAACACCTGATTTAAACTTAACAGAAGAGCCTTTACAAAAACTTCCCCCCTCTCAAATTCCCCCCCTTCAATTACCCCCCTTTAACTCTTAGTATGGGGAATAGGTAATAGGTAATAGGTAATAGGTAATAGGTAATAGGTAATAGGTAATAGGTAATAGGTATAGCAGGAGTCAGGAGTCAGGAGTCAGGAGTAGGATGCTTAACTGAAGGGTTTCAGCAATCATTAAGGTACTACTTGGCGACGGCTCTAATAGGTAATAGACATCTCCTAAAAATGGGATCAATGGCAGGGTTAGCCTACCCTACAGTAGTTTATGGAGATGTCTAATAGATAATAAGGAAGTTTCAGTTTCCTTCTTCCTTCTCCCCCCTCTCCCTCTCCCTCTCCCTCTCCTCACAAGGGTAGGTTTTTCGGGTAGAAAAATCCTGACTTCCAGACTGGGTAAATATTTGGGCGATTCGCTTCCCCATGAGGCAAAACGCTTACTGCATCAGGGTTTTAGAAAAAAACCTACCCTTGTAAGCTCTCCCTCTCCCCCTCCTCCTTCTTCCTTCTTCCTTCTTCCTTCTTCCTTCTTCCTTCTTCCTTACCTTCCTTCTAAAATCCCATAGCTTGAGCCACCGCGTCTAAATCGGGTTCAATACCCTGCTTAAACTCGTTGCCACTATGATTAATAGCAGTATCAGGATCTTTCAAACCATTACCCGTCAAGACACAAACCACCGTCGCGCCATCGGGAACCTGATCCTTCACCTTCAATAAACCCGCGACAGATGACGCGCTCGCGGGTTCACAGAAAACTCCCTCTTGAGAAGCCAAAATCCTATACGCGGCAATAATTTCTTCATCCGTCACCGCGGAAAAACTACCGCCACTAGCATCTTTCGCCGCGACAGCTTTCTCCCAACTGGCAGGATTACCAATACGAATCGCGGTGGCTAAAGTTTCAGGGTGAGCTACCGGAGATCCATTAACTAAGGGTGCAGCACCCGCTGCTTGAAAACCCATCAGACGAGGGAGGCGATCACATTTCCCCACCTGATGATACTGACAAAAACCCATCCAATAGGCGGTAATATTGCCAGCATTGCCTACTGGGATACATAACCAGTCAGGGGCATTCCCTAAAACATCCACCACTTCAAACGCGCCAGTTTTCTGGCCCTCCAAGCGATAGGGGTTCACCGAATTAACTAAAGTTACCGGATGAGTTTCCGCCATTTCGCGGACAATTTCCAAAGCTCGGTCAAAATTACCCTTAATGGCTAAAACTTCCGCGCCATAAAGTAAAGCTTGGGCTAACTTCCCTAAGGCGACATAGCCATCGGGAATTAAAACAAAGGCGCGCATCCCACCCCGACGGGCATAGGCAGCCGCGGCCGCGGAAGTATTACCCGTAGAAGCACAAATAACAGCCTTCGCGCCCGCTTCCTTGGCTTTGGAAATAGCCATAGTCATACCCCGATCCTTAAAACTACCCGTGGGGTTAAGACCATCAAATTTTACCAGGACTTGCACCCCGCGTCCCACCATCTCCGAAATCGCGGGTACTGGAATTAGAGGAGTATTGCCCTCAAGTAGGGTAACTACCGGAGTATTAGGCGTTACCGGGAGATAAGCGCGATAAGCTTCGATTAAACCCGGCCAACCCCCTGGGCGGGGGAACGCATCACCAACAACAGATTGATTTACAGACAAAGTAAGAGTCACGATTTCAATGAATTCTGAGGCTTTAAGGCCTTGGACTAAAAACCCATTTTAACTTTACCGCCTAATTTAATGTTTAAGTAATCTCACTTGTGGTTAAAATAACTTAACAATGTGAATATAAGTAATAATAACTACCTAAACCACCATGTCCACTCCTTCATCGACATTATCCCGCCCCCAAAGTACCCTGACTCCTTCCCAAGGAGCCAGAGCCGCGGCAACTGCCCCTAGTTGTAAGATTGAGTCCATGAAGCTTCTCTACCCGGCCGATCAGCAAGTCAAGTTCCTTCACTTGCAAGCCGAAGTCGAGTCATTGATGATCGAACTGCAAACGATCAAACAACAGCGTGGGATCAATGCCTCATCAGAGATTCATCCTGATATGACTTGCGATAATAACTAAAAACTGTGGTATAAACAGTAAAGTTTTGCTATCCCTGTATCTTTGATAACAAACTTTTCCCAAGTTACGGACTCGTATCGGTTCCACCTATCAAAATAGTTTCCTCGGCCTAATAGACATCTCCCAAAAATAAAGTCCCACGCAGGCAAGATGCCTGCGCCACAATAGTTGTTGGAGATGTCTAATACAAGGAAATACACTATGGAGAAGGTTTGTCTTGTGTTTGAGACTCTACTGGTAGTGTATTTCTCCCTCCAGTTGGGAACTACCGCGAGGTCGTTCTCCAGAAGGATAGAAATTTTGGTAGTTGATTTTGGTTATAGGAAATAAATTCGCCCTAATATACGGAGAGACTGGATCATCCATGACCGCATCCATCACAAAACCCTTGGATTTAATGTCTAATTCTCAGACGGCTGCGAACTTGCGTCTGAAAGATATTGTGAAAAGTCTGCCCCGCGAGGTTTTCTTGAAAAATCGTGCTAAGGCTTGGACTATGCTTATTGTAAATGTCGCGTTAGTCGTGTTGGGGTATTGGGCTCTCGCGATCGCGCCTGTTTATCTGTTACCGATTTTATGGATTTTTGTCGGTACTGGACTTACGGGTTTTTTTGTAATTGGTCACGACTGTGGTCATCGTTCCTTTGCTAATCGTCATTGGGTGAATGATTTGGTCGGACATCTGATGTTTTTACCTTTAATTTATCCTTTCCACGCGTGGCGTATTTACCATAATCATCACCATAAACATACGAATAAGATGGGTGAGGATAATGCTTGGCAACCTTGGGAACCGGATTCTTATGCGGACGCGGGTGCTCCTTTACAGTTTTTCTATCGTTTAATTCGGGGTCGTTTTTGGTGGATCGGTTCGATCGCGCATTGGGCGGTTTTACATTTTGATTGGACTAAGTTACAAGGGAAACAACGGGAACAGGTGCGTTTTTCTTCGTTGTTTGTGATTGTTGGTGCCGCGATCGGATTCCCGATTTTATTTGCCACGGTAGGTTTCTGGGGTGTGGTTAAGTTTTGGTTAATGCCTTGGTTGGTGTATCATTTCTGGATGAGTACCTTTACCCTTGTTCACCACACTACTCCTGATATTATTTTTGAATATCCTGATGAGTGGAACGAAGCGATCGCGCAATTAGGCGGAACAGTGCATTGTGTTTATCCGGGTTGGGTAGAGTTTCTCTGTCACGATATTAATGTTCATATTCCCCATCATATCTCGACCGCGATTCCTTCTTATAATTTGCGGATGGCTCATCAAATTATTAAAGACAAATGGGGCGCGATTGTGCCCATTCAAGAAAGTCGTTTCTCTTGGGAATTGATGAAAGAAATTACCGATAAGTGTCACTTATATGATGACGCGAAAGGTTATCAAAGTTTTGCCGAGTTTGAAGCTAGTAAACATTAAGTTTTTACTTGTGTTAACATTGCCTGAAAAAAACCGATTCCTTGTTGAAATCGGTTTTTTTATGTAAAAAAATAACCGTAGGTTGGGTTGAACAAAGTGAAACCCAACACCAGGAATGTAGCCAGACTTTTCTAAATTGGTGTTATGGGGAATCATGGATGCCCCTAGTAGGTGTATTTGCGTAAGTGCTGACTGACTCGAAAAAAAGGCTAATAATCACTCAATAAAAACTAGAAAAAGGTTGCACCAATGACTTATTCTAACGATGAAACAAAGTCTAATTTAGAAAAAGCAGTAGCCCGTTATCAGACAACACTCCAAAGATTAGAAACCGGAGATAAGATATCATCAGAAGAAGTATTAGATGTATTAATTGCCCGTGATGCTATTAACGAAAATTTGCATGAAAAAACACAAGTCTCCAGTCAAATTCTGGTAAAAATAGTAGATTTAGATGCTCGTTTAAAACAAGAAACTCATCAGATTGTTACTGGGGGAAAATTAAAGGAATGGCAGGTTTTTTTTCAAGCAACTGAGTCTCAGTGGTGGTGGTTTCTGAGTGAAAAAGAAACCCTATCACCCCAAGAGAAGTATAACATGATTTGGGATGGTTTAAGCATTATTAGTCTTACCGCGTTTGTGGCTTATATGACGAGTCTTGTTCCTCGTTTTGCCGTAGGTGGATTATCAATTTTTGAATCTTTTGGAGTTGTCGGCCCTAGTAGTTTGATGGCCTTAGCTTTATCGAGTCTTAATGGTGGGGCTGGTAAGAAAGTTATTGATAATACTTTGCAACAACTTGGGATTCCTAAAATCTATCACTCTCTGGCGACTTTTGCTGTCGCGTTCTTATTATTAATGGGCGCGATCGCAACCCAATTAAATCTACCGAAAATTGCTGATATCTACTATAAAAACGGGTTTTATTATTATAAAAAAGGTCTTTGGGAAAGTGCAGAAGACGAATTTCAACAAGCCCTGGCCCTTGATTCGGAAAATCCTAAATTTCATATAGCATTAGGGAGTGTCTATGAAGAACAAGGAGAGATAGATGAGGCAAAAATACAATATCAACAAGCATTAAAAGAGGGTGATAATATCTCCTTTAATTATCTAGGTTATATCAACATAGTCAAAAAAGATTTTGTCACAGCCGAAGTATTTTTGCGGATTGCTTTAGAAAATGCTAAAGATATTAAAACTAAATATAGAGTATTAAAAAATTTGGGATGGTCTCTTGAGGCGCAAAAAAAGTATGATGCGGCGATTCCCACATTACAGCAAGCCATTGCACTTAACAAAGAAATAGAAAAAAGTGGTGATAAAGGCTTTTTAGGAAGTGGGATGGCGGAATGTTTCTTGGGGCAAAGTTTGACGAAGACAGGAGAAAAAGAGAAAGCACAAGAAGCCTGGAAAAATTGTGATTTATCTGCACATCCCGAAAGTCTCGAAGAGTACAAATGGTTAGTGGAAGTAGCCGGAAAAGATATCAATACAATTGTCAAAAATAACTGGTCTTCTTTTCAGAAGACTCATCAGGATTCCTCCGCTCCTTCTTTTCCTGTTGTCTCCCCTGTACCTTCACCCTCTGGGGACAAGTAAAACTTAGCTTTCCCGATCAAGGTAATGGATAATGGATAATGGATAATAGATAATGGATAATGGGGATTTGGGACTAGGGAATTGATAATTGTCAATTCCCTCTTCCTTCTTCCTTCTTCCTTCTTCCTTTTTCCTTCTTCCTTCTTCCTTTTTTATGTCACCATTAGAAGTAGGCGATCGCGCCCCTTTTTTTATTCTGCCATCCACTATTAACCCAAAGTTTCACTTTTCCAGTGTCAGTGGATATCCCATAGTCTTGTTTTTCTTTGGTAGTGCAGCCCTAGCCCCTGTGCAGAAAATTCTCAAAGACTTTGAAGCCTATAATGATCAGTTAGAAGCTTTTCCAGTGTATCGTTTTGGCATTAGTATTGATCCCAAAGATCGCGTCCTTAACCGTATTTCTCTCTTGGCTCCTTCTTTAGTTACCTTTTGGGATGAAGAGAAAGAAGTCAGCAAAAAATATGGTGTCTGTGAAACTGCAAAAGGAGGCGCGATCGGCTATAAGCCTCAAACATTGATTCTCAATTCCAATTTTCAAGTATTAGCAGTTATTCCCATAGGTAAACCAGAGCAACATTTTCAAGAAGTTTTAACTTTTTTGAAAAGTTTACCACCGAGGGAACCGGGCTATTTGATGAAAAGTCATGCACCTGTACTCCTCATTCCCAAAGTATTCGATCCCCAATTTTGTCGATTTTTAATTAATCTATATCAAACTAATGGAGGTGATGCCTCTTGTGTTATGAGAGAAATCGAGGGTAAAACCGTTGGAGTGTTAGAAGATAGCTTCAAAAAGCGCAAAGATTACTTTATACGGGAAACTAAGTTACTTAACCAAATTAATGACTTGATCTGGCGACGAGTAAAACCAGAGATACAAAAAGCATTTCAGTTTTCCATCACACGGTTTGAACGCTATTTAGTTGCCTGTTATGATGGCAATACTGGTGGCTATTTTTCTCCCCATCGAGATGATGATACTCAAGGGACAATTCATCGACGCTTTGCTATGACATTAAATCTTAATGTCGGGGAATATACCGGGGGTTATTTGCACTTTCCTGAGTATGCACCTCATGGTTATCAAGGTGAGTCAGGGGACGCGATCGTTTTTTCTTGTTCCCTGTTACATGAGGTGAAACCTGTTACAAGTGGTCAAAGATTTGCCTTTTTATCGTTTTTTTATAATGATGAAGACGCGAAGGTACGAGAGGCTAATGCCAAATCTATCATCCTGAGTGAATATTGATGGCAAAAGGAAAAATATTTGCTAAGGTGAAAGAAGGGGGTGATTAACTATTTGGAAAATTATGATGAAGTCTCGATCGATCGCGTTAGCTCTATCAGCTATTTTTGGCACTACTGTGGGTGTTATGCCCGTTTACGCGTTATTTCCTGTGACAGAGAAGATAAGAGGAGACGCGATCGTGCAGTCTCCTAACTCAGAAAGTTATGAAGAAACAAATATACGCGTTTATGAAAAAGCAAGTCCCGCGGTGGTCTCCATAGATTCTAATAAAACTAATGGTAGTGGAACTATTATTAGTTCCGATGGGATGATCTTAACAAATGGTCATGTTGTCGCGGGAAATAGTACCGTAACAGTCATTTTTGCCGATGGGAAAAAATTACCCGGACAAGTCATTGGTTTTGGCGATGAAGGATTAGATTTAGCCGTTGTTAAAGTGCAAGGAATGAATAATTTACCGACACTTCCCCTGGCTCGTCCGGGTTCAATTAAAGTCGGTCAACGTGCTTTTGCCATTGGCAATCCCTTTGGTCGTTTTCAAAATACTTTTACCGTAGGAATTGTCAGTAGAATTGATCGACAACGGGGTTTAATTCAAACGGATGCCGCGATTAATCCGGGTAATTCTGGGGGACCCCTTCTCAATAGTGCCGGAGAATTAATTGGCATTAATACTTCTATTTTTACCCGGATTCAAGGGGGAGGAAATACAGGAATTAGTTTTGCTATTCCTATTGATAAAATTCCGGGGTTTATCGCGTCAGTAAGAGAAGGAAGAGCCTCGCGTGTTGTCAGGAGTCGCCGCTCTTCTTTATTTGGGAATGTCCCACCGCAAAAACTTACTTTTAATGGATCAATTATTAAGGGTTCTTTTACGAGTAAGTCTCCGGTATTACCAATGGATAATAGTTATTTTGACCTCTATAGTTTTGAAGGTAAAGCAGGTCAACAAGTGACTATTGAAATGAAAAGTCAAGATATTGATTCCTATTTAATTTTATTAGGATCAAATCAACGGGAAATTGCCCAAGATGATGATGGTGGCGGGAACAAAAATGCTCGTTTAGTCGTCACTCTTCCCGTGGATGGAACTTATTATATTATCGCGAATTCTTATGATGCACGCGAAAATGGAAATTATACTTTAGAATTGCGAGAAACAACCGCGACTCGCTCTAATCGGATTATTTTACGAGAAGAGGGTATTTTAGGACAAGGTTCTTCGGTGCTTCCTTCCGATGGTAGTCTGTATCGAGAGTATCGTTTTGAAGGTCAAGCGGGACAGTCAGTCAGTATTTCTTTGGAAAGTTCTGATTTTGATCCTTATGTTGCTGTTTTTACGCCAGATAGTCAATTATTAGGTGAAAATGATGATGTGAGCGACTCTAGTAAAAATGCTTTTGTCAGTGTTACTTTACCGATTACAGGTCCTTATCGAGTAGTTGTCAATTCTTTTGATGCTTCCGGTCGCGGTCGTTATATCCTGACAGTACGATAGGTAATAGGTAATAGGTAATAGGTAATAGGTAATAGGTAATAGGTAATAGGTAATAGGTAATAGGTAATAGGTAATTATAGCTATTTTTAGTTGAGTAAGGTAGAGATATGTAGGGGATCTTTCACCTACATATTCGTGTTTAGGCAAAAATTATAGATAAACCCGCCCAGAGGCAGGCTAATCTTGTAACCCATTCAAGGGAAAACTGCTATTATAATTAATAAATATCAATTATCAATCAATTGTTAATTGTTAACCCTCTTCCTTCTTCCTTCTTCCCTCTTCCCTCTTCCCTCTTTCCTCTTTCCTCTTTCCTCTTTCCTCTTTCCTCTTTCCTCTTTCCTCTTTCCTCTTTCCTCTTTCCTCTTCCTTCTTCCCTCTTCCTTCTTCCTTCTTCCTTCTTCCTTCTTCCTTCCTATCGAGGTTTTTATGAGTTATATTAAATTATGCACGATCGCGTCTTGTGGGATTTTGACAAGTGTATCGAGTGTGGAAGGCGCGATCGCGTCTCATCAGTTTTTTTCATCGAAGGGTAATGATGCTAAAAACTCTCACACGAGCATGATAAAACTATCAAGGGAATTGTTAGCACAAACCCCCCCATCAGCAAAAGAGTCTCCCCAGAGTTCACCTTCTCCTAGTAATACTCCTTCGGATATCCCGAAGTCATCCCCAACGGAAAAACCTTCACCCGCATCGACACCGACTTCATCAAAAATCATTTTGCAAAAAAATGCCGAATTAACTCCGAGTAAATCTTCTGTACTCCCCGCGGATAAAAGTTTATATGAGCAGTACAGATTTGAAGGAAACGCCGGTGAAGAAATCAGTATTTCTGTAGAAAGTAAAGAGTTTGATACTTATGTCGCGATTTTTGATGAAAAAAACAAAAAGTTGTTAAAGGAAGCCGATGATATCGGGAATTGTGAATACGAAGATGATACTCAGAAAAAAGAGTTTATCAGCAAAGGTTTCTGTAATTCACAGATGAATATTACTTTACCCGATACGACGACTTATTTGGTTATTGTTAATGGTAGAGAAGCACGCGATCAGGGTAAATACACTTTAACCATAAAATCAATAGGAAAAAATTAAAAAAATGCTCAACTTTTTTTGTGGGTTAGGTAGGGACTTAAAATGACTTATAATTTCGGTCATTTTGAGCAGTATTTATTTACCGAAAGCACTCTCAAAGTCCCTATCATCCCAAGGACTGTTTTGCACCAGTAAATTTATCAAAATTACCTCAGAAGAGAAAAAAATGACTCAACAACTGCCCAAATTTCAATTACTAGAATCTCTTTTATGGGAACCCCAAAACGGCTACTTTTTACTTGAGCAACATCTTGAAAGATTAGAGAGATCTGCTCATTATTTTAACTTCACCCTATCATTAACAGAAGTCACCACAGCCTTACAAACATTAAGTCTTAGTTTCGGTGGAATCCCACAAAAAGTACGATTAACAATATCTTGTGAGGGAAAGCTAACATTACAATCTCAGACACTAGATAATGGTATCTTAAAAATTGGTGCATCAGTGGGAATTGCCCGCAAACCTATTGATTCTAAAATTCCATTTCTTTACCATAAGACAACTTACCGATTACCTTATATAATGGCTCTGGAGTCACAACCCCAATGTCAGGATGTCTTCCTCTGGAATGAAAATGGACTTATCACCGAATCAACCATCACCAATATCGCGATCGATACTCCCACAGGGATGATCACACCTCCTGTCAAGTGTGGCTTATTACCAGGAACATTTCGATCTCAACTTTTGACGGAGGGAAAAATTAGAGAAGAGATTATTACCTTAGAGCATTTACGCGATACCCAGACTCTATTTCTCATTAACTCCGTTAGGGGTTGGATACGCCTAAAAAAAGAGGGAAACCAAGATATTTGGAAAGTTGTTGGTAATGACTAATAACAATTACATAAAAACCTTGTTTTTTCAGAAAAATGTATTATTGTAAAAACAAAGTTCCCTATTTTAATTGCTTTTAAGTGTAATTTTAATAATAGTAAAAAAATGTTTTTTCAGGATATTTTGTTCTTAATCATTAAGAAAATAGTAGATTACTCGGACAGGATTAAAATTTGTTGTCATGATTCATCTGAACAGTAAAAGCGGGATTGAGAGAAACCGGATGTATGAGGTTGGGGACTCAGGTTAATTAATGGTTTACCTGCTATCAGAAACCCGGTTTCTTTACCCTTCTACCCTACCCAGAAATGAAACTTGATAGTCTTAACTTGATTAACTCTATCTTAATTATCCCCCTTGATTCTCTAATTGACTCCTCACCCAAGCCCGAAACTCTCTTAAAAGACTCGTTTCTCCTAAAGTCTGACTCATCTCTAAAAAACGTGATACTTCTTCTACAGGTAAAAAGGGAAAACTCCGAGCGCGATCGCGCACAATATACTTCCCATTCTCTAACCCAAAAAACTGTAAAACATTGCCATCATAACGCCAAATTTCCGGCACACCCAAGGAGGCATAAATTTCAAAACTATCGAGGGAACTACTGGTAATATCAATCTCAATTACCAAATCAGGAGGGGGATCATTTCTCAAATCAATCCCTTTTTTACCCCGGACAAATCTTTCATTTTCAATATAAAAACTGGAATCCGGTTCCGAACCCCTTTCTAAATCTCGACGTTTCAAAGTTGTCGAACCCGATCGCGCTATTTCGATATTTAACTCTAGGGCTAAAACCCCCACAAACGCGGTTAGTAATTCCTTGGGTTTTTCATGTTCATACAACGGTGTCATAATTTCTAAAGTTCCCCTATCATAGATTAAACGTGATGCACGATGCTCCCCCATATCCTTAAGTAAACTTTCAAAAGTTGACCAAGTAATATTTCTTAAAACCGTTCTTTGTTCCCCTAAATTAGCAACAATTATCACCATTTTGCTTACCTCTCTTTAACGGAAAATTTATCCCAAAAACTAGGTTTCTGCTCTGAAACTATGCACTGAAAAATCGTCATATCCTCAACAATACCTTCACCAATTTTTTCCTATTGATACCTAGTTCCATTATATCGGAACCCCAATAAAAAAATCTTAATTCGTAGGTTGGGTTGAGGTACGTTCCCCTGGGGTGCGCGTAGCGCAAAACCCAAAACCCAAGGGAACATCTCATTTTCGTTTTTGGCTTCTTTGAGATGCTCCCCAACCCAACATAGAGGAAACCCAAGAGATTTGTTGGGTTTTGCTCCCGCTCAACCCAACCTACAAAAAATCTAAATTTTATCCTCTTTTTTTTGATTGCTCAAAAACTCCTTTAACCTCACTAAACTCAAGGTTTGCCCTAAATTTAAGGGTAAAATTGACACCCCTTCTAAACGTGATTGTAACCAACCATCCCCCCAATACCATTCGTGAAATCCATCAATTCCTTCACTTAAAATCAATCTTAAACAATTGGACTCAATCACCTCAACACGATGTTGAATTGTCACTGGTCCCAACCAACTTGTAAAAGTCGTGCCCTGAGTCAAGGGTTCCGGTATGCCAGAGGAGAATTGTTGCGGCCATAACCATTTTTCTAATTGACTTAATCGCACTAAACTGTCTCGGATCGCACTTTCGGAAGCTTCTATTTCAATTCGCAAATGACTTTGTTGATAATTGCCAAACATAAGGATTTTCCATTGTAGATGGAACAGGAAACTATTTATCAGTATAATCAAAAAAGATAAAGCCCGCGGGTTTCGCGGGCTTTAAAGAGACTCGATCACCCTCCGGGCTTTGCGTAGATAGGGACTTAACCGATCGTTACTTCATCAGTTTTGACACCAGTGGCACCATTTTGAACTTCCGCGATCGCGACTAATTTATCTAAAATTTCCTGACTGGGAACTCTTCCCTGAAGTACCACAACACCACTGAGTTGCGCTACCCAAACCGTATCAATATCCGCGACTTCAGGATCGTTATCAAACGCGATCACGACTCGCTTGGCTAAACCACTCTCATCAAAATTCCCATCGGGTCCAATTTTAGCAGCCGGAATAGAAGGTATTGACTGGGGTGCAGCCTCTACTGCCTCTGCTGTAGGGGGTTCCGGTAGGGGTTCCGCGCCAAATAATCTTTCAAACCAACCCATAATAAAATCTCCTCAATTGTTTTGACTTGATACTCCCAAAGACGCGATCATGCTGCGCACACACGGAGTGAACGTGCTGCACACGGAGTGAACGCCCAAAGGTAGAGCAAATCTTAGACTTTCTTGATCTTAGCATTCCTCCCCCAAAATCCCCCCATTCGCCCCTCCGATCAGTTCCATCCCTTCATCGTGCCATAACTTTCTCCCTTTAAACTTGGCTCAAATAACCGAGAAGCTGTTTTTTTTATGTCTAAATTCTACTATTGACTAAGTTTATATACTCATCTTAACATTTGTTTAATATTTGTCATTTATCTTCAAGAAAAAGCAAAAAAAATTTACAAGATGAAACCCAATTAATGTGTAAAAAAATACAGAATACCTTTATGATGGGAAGAGAACAAAATGATCCGAGTTAAATGACTCAGGAGTATAGTTATGGATGAAGGTGAAGTCTTAAGGAGATATAATCAAGGGGAAAGAAATTTTCGTAGTCTTAATCTTACCGCGGCGAACTTAATTGGTGTCAATTTAACGCGATCGGATTTATCGGGAGCAATATTAAAGGACGCGGCTTTAGCCCGAGCGCATCTGGAACGCTGTTATCTCCAAGAAGCTAACTTAAATGGTGCTTTCTTATATGGGACTGATTTAAGTTTTGTCAAGCTCAAATTTGGTCAACTGATAGAAGCTGATTTGACGAAAGCAAATCTGAATGGTGCTTATCTTGCCAGAGCAGATTTAAAAGGAGCTAAACTCAGTGGTGCTATCCTTAATTGGGTGACGTTATACGGGGCAAATTTACCCGGAGTTAATCTCTGTGGCGCAAATTTGAATGGTATTAATCTCCGTTGCGCCAATTTAGAAGGAGCCAATCTTAACTGGACAAATTTAAGTGGTGCCCGTTTAAGTGGTGCGAATCTTAAAGGAGCCCAGATGCAAGATGTTAAGCTAAAAGGTGCTTTCTTAAATGGTTTGAAGTTAGAAGGGATTAACTTGAGTGGAATGGAACTCAGTGAGATTAAATTGAGTGGGGCATCATTACAAGATTCTGATATGACAGGAAGCGATCTCAATGGCGCACAAATGCGGTTTAGTAAATTAGATCGCGCCCAACTCAAACACGCGGATCTACATGAATCTATCTTGAAAGGAGCGAGTTTTATCGAAGCAAATTTGACGAAAACTGACTTGCGAGACACGGACTTACGCGGGGCAGATTTAAGTCATTGTAATCTCAATTTAGCGAACCTCGCGGGGGCTGATTTGACAGGGGCTAATTTACAAGGTGCTTATCTGTGGGGAGCTAATTTAGACGCGGTTGTTTTGAAGGGTGCGGATTTAAGTGGTGCCAGTTTACGGGGTGCTACTATAACAGGTGTTGATTTACAGGATGTTATCCTCTTGGGCGCGACAATGCCAGATGGCTCTATTTACAATTAATCAATTGTCACTTTGGGGTGACATTTTTATCAAGTGGTGCATTAACTAAAAGATGGTTTTGAGGATGAAGCTCTATCAAGAAGAGGGAATGATGATTTTTTCCATCATTCCCTCTTGACGTTTTGAGAATTTTAGTCAAAATTGAGATATCCCTTTACAAAAATGCTATCTATTATGTTAATGTTACTTTTTTATGTGGGGGGCGATCGCTACGCGTTAGACACAAAGCGAGTCGTCGAAGTTATCCCCAGAGTCACGCTCAAAAAAGTATATCATGCACCGGAGTATATTGCGGGGTTATTTAATTATCGAGGTTGTCTAGTTCCTGTGATTGATTTCTGTCATTTAATTAATGGTTCCCCCAGTCACCCTTATTTAAGTACCCGAATTATTTTAATTAGTTGTCAAGGGAGTAATCTATCACAACCTCAGTCAAATAATGAGGTTTCAACACGAATTTTAGGATTAATGGCGGAACGAGTGACGGATACTCTGAATAAGTCAGAGAGGGAGTTTATTAATCCGGGGATAAAAGTTGATGATAGTCCCTATTTAGGAGAAATGATTACAGATGAACAAGGGATGATTCAATTTCTCAAAGTAGAAAAGTTATTACCAGAAAATCAAGACAAAAATATCTTAATTCCGTCGGTAGAATATTAAAAATTTTCCTCTTATGTACCAAGAAAAAATCGCTAACTTACTCCGAGAAAAAATGGGATTAAATGCCATGACAATTGGGGTTCATTCTCTGGAGAGATTGATTAAACAACGAGTTAAAGAAAATCATCTTTCCGACATTGCCGATTATTTTTTCCTCCTACAGACTTCTCCTGAAGAATTAGAGGAACTTATTGAAACGGTGATTGTGCCTGAGACTTGGTTTTTCCGCGATCGCGAGCCTTTTGTCTTATTAAAGGAATATATAATGAAGGAATGGATGCCGAAGAACATTGGTAAAGTGCTGCGAGTTTTAAGTATTCCTTGTTCCACGGGAGAAGAACCTTATTCGATCGCGATCGCATTAAGGGAATGTGGTTTAACGAGCAAAAACTTTATTATTAATGGGGTGGATATTAGTAAAAAATCCTTGGAAAAAGCCAGGGTGGGAATTTATGGAGATAAATCATTTCGGGGTGAATTAGGGGATGTGAAACAAAAGTATTTTACCCCCTTAGGTAATAAATATCAATTAGAGGAAGTTATTAAACGATCAGTTAACTTCATTCAGGGTAACTTATTGGATCGGACTTTTTCCGTCAATCAACTTCCTTATCACATTATTTTTTGTCGCAATGTGTTGATTTACTTTGAACAAGCAGCAAGAGAACAAACTATCCAAATGTTAGATCGTCTATTAGAAAATAATGGATTATTTTTTGTCGGTCATTCCGAGACGCAACAACTCTTAGGAAACCATTGGGCTTCGATGCACCACTCGCGTGCCTTTGCTTATCAAAAAAAAGGGAGTTTTCCTCCTCAGAAAGAAACCGTCAAAACTGAAAAAATAGAGAAAAAAGAAATCAGGAAAATCGAGAGACTTATCCATACTCCTGCTCCCATTTCTTCTCCCTTTCCTCCCGTTTCTTCCGCTCATTCCCCCAAGGCTTTATCCGTTACCAATTCCCCCTCAATAGTTTCTGATATTATGATGATACGTCAATTAGCCGATGGGGGAAAATTGAAAGACGCGGCTAGTTTGTGCGAAACTTATCTCAGTCAAAATCCTACTAATGCCGATGCTTATGTTTTAATGGGTCAACTCTATCAAGCAATGGGAAATGAAGAAAAGGGGGAAAAAAACTTTCAAAAAGCACTTTACTTAGAACCTAATCACTCCGACGCGATCGTGCATTTAATTCTGATTAAAGAACATCGAGGCGATCGCGTTGGAGCCAATCTTTTGCGCCAACGTCTGGAGCGATCACGACACATTTCCCAATCATAACCGTTAATAACAAAACAGAAAGACAAATAAAAAAAGGAGAAATTGATGTTTAATAATATGACCTTGCGATCGCGCCTTCTGTCGTCCTTTATCTTTATGGGCGTACTCGTATTCATTATTGCTGTAATTGGTTGGGGGGGTAGTTTTCGCCTGAGTCAACATATTGATACCTTAGCGAATAATAGCTTACCAAGTATTAATGGCTTATGGAAAGTTAATGAAGGACAAACACAAATAGAATCCGCAGAAAGAGCCTTACTAAATCCCCAAATTTCCTTACAGGAAAGGCAAGGAGAATTAAATCGCATGAACCAAGCTTGGGAACAGATTAAGATGGGTTTTGAAGAGTATAAAAAAACACCCAGAAGCCCGGAAGAAGAGAAAGTTTACCAAGACTTATTAAAGGCATGGGAAGAGTGGAAAAAAGACGATGAAGGATTTATCATCCTCTATAAACAATTTGAGAGTCTGAATGTCTTAAATCCCTCGGAAAGACAATTAGAATTATTGCGTCAAGGGAAAGATAATTCACTGGAAATGCTCGCGGCAAAAAGAGCCGGTGATGTCTATAAACAACTCTACGAGCGCGCCCAAGCTAATCGCACATCTTTTGAAGCCGCCACGAAATTACTATTAAAAGATATCGAAATCAATGAAAAAACAGGAGAAGATGTAAAAAAAGATTCTGCACGAGATGTCAGTCAAGCTAACTTTTTGGTCTTATTAGCAATGATTTTCGGTCCTGGCGTTGCCGTTTTCTTTGGTTTTTACTTAAGTAATTTGATCATTCGTCAAGTCCAACAATCAGGAATTTTAATTACGACTTCATCGACTCAAATCGCCGCGTCAGGAAGGGAATTAGAAGCCACTGTTACGGAACAAGTTGCTTCTACTAATGAAGTAGTCGCGACGGCAAAAGAAATTGCCAGCACATCGGTACAATTAGTACGAACAATGGATGAAGTGACTCATCTTTCCAGTGCTACTGGCCAAGGCGCGGGTATGGGACAAAAAGATTTATTTCGCATGGAAAATACCATGCGTTTATTAGCCGATGCGACGGGTTCTATTTCTGGCAAATTGGGGGTAATTAGCGAAAAAGCTAATAATATTAACAGCATTGTTACGACTATTACCAAAGTAGCTGATCAAACTAATTTACTCTCCCTTAATGCCGCGATCGAAGCTGAAAAAGCGGGTGAGTCTGGCATGGGATTCGCGGTAGTAGCCAGAGAAATTCGTCGTCTTGCCGATCAAACCGCGATCGCGACTTTGGATATTGAAAGTATGGTAAAAGAAATGCAATCCGCGGTTTCTACGGGGGTAATGGAAATGGATAAATTTACCCAAGAAGTAAATCGAGGGGTGGATGATATTCGCACCATTAGCCAACAATTAGCCGATATTATTGAGCAAGTAAAAGCTTTAACACCTCGTTTTGAAACGGTGAGTGAAGGCATGAATGTTCAATCGGAAAGTGCTCAACAAATTAGTGAAGCTATGGTGCAATTGAGTGAAGCTTCTTCTCAAACCGCCGATGCCTTGAGAGAAATTAATAGCGCGATCGGGCAATTAAATGAAGCCTCCCAAGGCTTACGTCGCCTTACTTCCAGAAATTAGATTTTTTTCACTATGAAGGCATTAGGTATTAGCTCTTAGGTATTAGGCATTAGCTATTAGCTATTAGCTATTAACCCTCTTCCCTCTTCCCTCCTCCCTCTTCCCTCTCCTCCCCCTCCTCCCCCTCTTCCTTCTTCCTTCTTCCTTCTTCCTTCTTCCTTCTTCCTTCTTCCTTCTTCCTTAATAAAACCATGAGTGAAAATTGTTGGAAAGAGATAGGAGTGATCGGCGATCGCACTTGTCTCGAACTCAAAAAATATATCCATTGTCGTAATTGTCCCATTTATGCAGTAAAGGGAAGAAGCTTATTAGAGCGAGATGTTCCCCAAGGATATCTGGATGAATGGACACATTTATTACGAACAACAGAACCAACGACAATTACTGTGGCTCCTAGTGGTACAATATCAGTAGGAATTTTTCGACTCGCGGGGGAATGGTTAGCACTTAAGGCAAACTTATTTAAAGAAGTGACATCTGTTTCTGTCATTCATACCTTACCCCATCGCAGTAATAATATCTTTATTGGTTTAGTGAGTATTCGTGGAGAAATTTTAATGTGTATTTCTCTCAAAGAATTACTGGGTTTAGAATCGGAAAATAACCCTCATCAAAATGTTAGTCCTGTTGTCTATAAACGCATGGTGGTAATAGAAAAGGACGACAGCAGATGGGTTTTTACCGTTGATGAAATTTATGGTATTCATCGCATTCACCCTGATGAATTAGGTAATGTTCCTTCTACGGTTTCTAAAGTTCCTGAAACTTATAGTAAAGGGATTATTACTTGGCAAGAACAAAGTGTTAGTTATCTGGAGGAGGAATTTATTTTTTATAGTTTGAAGAAAAAGGTTTTGTAAGGGGAGAAACCTGGTTTCTGGGATAGCTGAAACAGATAGTTTTACCGAGGAAAAGAAACCCGGTTTCTGGGAGCCGTGATATTTATAACTTAAATACGACTGCGATAGGGAGCATCTCAAAGAAGCAAAAAAAAACTGTAGTGGGAGCGTCTCGCTCCCGGCGGGATCTAATAGGGAGCGAGACGCTCCCACTACCAATTTACAAAAATGAGATGCTCCCACTGCGATAGTTAATGGCACAACAAAAAGTCCAATTACCCATCACGATAAAAAGATGAGCAATCAAGACATGAGTAATTTTTCCATGCTAGAGTTATTCCGCATGGAAGCTGAAGCCCAAGTTTCTATTTTAAATGAGAATCTTTTAGCCCTAGAAAATAATCCTAATCCTGCCACAGCCCTTGAATCTTTAATGCGGGCTTCCCATTCGATTAAAGGCGCGGGGAGAATTGTCGGACTGGATGCAGTTGTTACTGTTGCTCATGTGATGGAAGATTGTTTTGTCGCGGCTCAATCTGGCACGATCGCGCTAGATTTTCCCCAAAAAATTGATATATTATTACAAGGAGTTGATCTCCTTAATTCGATTAGTTTATTATCGGAAAATCAATTAGAATCTTGGTTAAATGAAAATCAAGAAAATTTAGATAATTTGGTCAACACGATCACGACTATTATCAAAAACGAACCCTTAGCAAATCTCACCTCAACATCAAAATCATCTCCAGACATTTCACCAACTATAACTATCGAAACAATCTCGGAAAATCAACCTATTGCAGAAACATTATTATTTTCCGAGGAATTACTATCGGATTTTATCATTTCGGAACCGAGTATAAATACATCTTTGAAACCAGATTTGTCGATGTTAAAACATTTACAAAAAGAAATTAAAAGTTCTGGCAATGTTTTAAAAACATCTTTGCTTGAAGTACAACAAACTTCCGAGACTGAAATTGCCATACCAACATTAATTCAAGCCGCCCATATTATCAAAGGTTCTGGTAAAATAGTCCAATTAGAAAGCATTATAAAACTCGCGTTTGCTATCGAAGAAACCCTAAAAAAAATACAAGGCGATCGCGCTCTTTTAAATAATGTTCGCCTCAATCATCTTCTGGAGTGTGTGAATTTTCTGCTCCAAGTTGTGGAAATTTCCGAAAGCGATCTGGAAAGTTGGCTACTCAAGCACAGAGAGCAGATTAATCAACTGATCATCAATCTCTTGAGTAACATAGACTCTGTGAGTGATAATTCGATAAAAATCACAGAGATACACGACAGACAAGGAGCAAAAAAAATCGAAATTTCACCTCAAAAAAATGAATCTAAGCCAGAGGAATCTCTCTCAAAAATAGCTCCCCAAACCAGCGCGATCGCCCATCAACCGCCCCAACCCATTACTCCTGTTATTTCACCTCACAAAATATCCCCAGAAGCAGCAAAAAACCCAGAAAGAATTGTGAAAGTAAGCGCAGATAACCTTAATCGTTTAATGGGATTAGCTGGAGAATCATTAGTGGAAGTGAACTGGTTACAACCCTTTGCTGATTCCTTATTCAAATTAAGACATCATCAAGTCGAACTCTATCAATTATTAGAAAAATTGCAAGAATCTTTAGCCGATATTTCTCTTAGTCAGAAATCCCAAAGTTATCTCGATAGTGCGCGAAAACAAGCTAATAAATGTCATTATTTTTTAACAGATCGTCTCAATGATTTAGAAATTTTTGCCCGTCGCTCTGCTAATTTATCCGATCGTTTATATCGGGAAGTAATAGCCAGTCACATGAGACCTTTTGCCGATGGAGTGCAAGCCTTTCCGCGTATGGTGCGAGATTTATCAAGACAAATGGGTAAACAAGTTAAATTAGAAATACTTGGTAAATCAACTAAAGTCGATCGCGATATTTTAGAAAAATTAGAAGCACCATTAACTCATATTTTACGCAATGGAGTCGATCATGGAATAGAATTACCAGAGGAGCGTATTGCCCTAGGAAAACCCCCAGAAGGAACAATTCGATTAGAAGCAGTCCATCGCGGGGGAATGTTATCTCTAACTATCACCGATGACGGCCGAGGAGTGGACTTAGAAAAGTTACGTCAAAAAATTGTTAATCAGGGTATGGTAAACCGTGATATGGCATCACAATTAACGGAACCAGAATTAATGGAATTTTTATTTTTACCTGGTTTTTCTACTGCCCAAAAAGTAACAGAAATTTCCGGTAGGGGTGTGGGGTTAGATGTCGTTCAAAGTATGATTCAAGAAGTCGGTGGCATTTTACGCGCGGTTTCTGATCAGGGAAAAGGGATGACTTTTCATTTACAATTACCCCTAACTTTATCTGTCATTCGCACTTTATTAGTTGATATATCCGGGGAACCTTATGCTTTTCCTCTCACCCGCATCGATCGCATTTTAATGATCCATCGGGCGGAAATTCAAGTCGCAGAAAATCGTCAATATTTTTGTCTTGATCATCAAAAAAATATTGGTTTAGTTCCCGCGTATCAAGTTTTAGAATTACCACCCCCTCAAGTCGAATCCGAATTATTACCTGTAATTATTATTAGCGATCGCGTCAATAGTTACGGTTTAGCCGTGGATAAATTTTTGGGAGAAAGAGCCCTTGTTGTTCGGCCATTAGATCCTTCTTTAGGTAAAGTTATGGATATTAATGCCGCGGCATTAATGGAAGACGGCTCACCTGTTTTAATTATTGATGTTGAAGATATAGTACGTTCCATTGATAAGCTTTTATCCGTAGGATACTTAAATAAAGTCGGTCAAACCACACACACGATTAAACAGAAGAAAAAACGAATTTTAGTGGTCGATGATTCAATTACTGTCCGAGAAATGGAACGTAAATTATTAGAAAATAATGGTTATATGGTTGAAATTGCCGTCAATGGTGTCGAAGCTTTTAATGCCATTAAAATGAGTTATTTTGATTTAGTAATTACTGATATAGATATGCCCAGAATGAATGGAATAGACTTGGTAAGTCAAATCAAAAATAATCCCAAATATCAATCAATTCCTGTGATTATTGTCTCCTACAAAGACAGACAAGAAGACAAAATTAGAGGTTTAGAAGTGGGTGCAGATTATTATTTAGCCAAAAGTAGTTTCGATGATAATAGTCTCTTAAACGCGGTGCTTGATTTAATTGGTCCATAACCACAATACCTTCGCCATTTCTTTGTAGGTTGGGTTGAGGCACGAAAGCCAACGCAGTCCTCAACCCAAACTAGATAAAAATCGTTTTTTAGGTTGGGCGAAGGTATTGAACCAGAAACCCGGTTTCTTTCTATCAATTCCTCAAATATAAGGAAACCGGGTTTCTTTTTCATGCTATAATTCCACCAATTACCCGAAAAAGTGACTTTTTTTATGTCACCCCCTGACAACCAGCATTAAGGAAAATAAAAACGATGAAAATTGCCATTGTCAATGACATGATCATCGCGGTAGAAGCACTGCGGCGAATTTTAATCACAATGCCTAATTATGAAATTACTTGGATCGCGCGTGATGGCGCAGAAGCCGTGAAAAAATGTGGTGAAAATACACCCGATTTAATCTTAATGGATTTAGTGATGCCCGTTATGGATGGGGTAGAAGCCACTCGCCAAATTATGCAAAAATCTCCCTGTGCCATTTTAATTGTCACCTCTACCGTAACCGGGAATGCTTCTAAAGTGTTTGAAGCGATGGGTTATGGTGCTTTAGATGCTGTCAATACTCCTATTTTAGGGATGGGAAAACCCTCCGATGGTGGTTCAGATTTATTAGCAAAAATTTCTATTATTTCTCGACTAATTGGCAAAAATACTACAGTAAAATCTCCCTTTACAACACCTCAAAAATCTACTCTTCCCCCTCTAATTGCCATAGGCTCTTCTACGGGAGGTCCGAAAGCATTAGGAGTAATTTTATCTGAATTATCGGCTAACTTTACAGGAGCCATTGTCATTGTACAGCACGTCGATTTAGAATTTGCTCCGGGTTTAGCCGAATGGTTAAATACTCAAACTAAATTACCTGTAAAATTAATCAAGGAACGTATGAAACCGGAACCCGGACAAATTCTCATGGCAGCCACAAATGATCATCTTGTCTTAGATCGTAATTTAAACTTTAAATATACCAAAGAACCCCGTGATTATCCCTATCGTCCTTCTGTTGATGTTTTCTTTAAGAGTTTAGCGGATTATTGGCCTAATAAAGGGATTGGTGTTATATTAACAGGAATGGGGCGCGATGGTGGTGAAGGTTTAAAAGCATTACAATCCCAAAAATGGCATACTATAGCTCAAAATCAAGCCACTTCTGTTGTTTATGGAATGCCTAAAGCCGCGGTTGAATTAGGGGCGGCTAAGGAAATTTTACCCATTGACACGATCGCGTCTTCTTTAATGAAAACCCTGGCAACCTTGTACTAAAAAATTTTTGTGTCTATGCGATAAACATAAAAATATCAATGCAAAATCACGATAAAGGAGCGATCGCGTTGTTACAAGAACACGAAATAAAAGTTCTCTTAATCGACGATCAACCAATGATCGGAGAGGCAGTACGTCGGATGCTTTCTGAAGAAGAAGGGATTACTTTTTATTATTGTGAAGATCCCGCGTCTGCCATACCAAAAGCCCTAGAAATTGAACCAACCGTCATACTCCAAGACTTAGTAATGCCTGATATAGATGGTTTGTTATTATTAAGATTTTTTCGGGCAAATCCCATCACCCATGATATTCCCATGATTGTGCTTTCCAGTAAAGAAGAACCCAAAATGAAAGCCGATGCCTTTGCAATGGGAGCCAATGATTACCTAGTCAAATTACCCGATGCCGTAGAATTAATCGCCCGTATTCGCTATCATTCCCAAGGTTATATTAACCTGTTACAACGAAATGAAGCCTATCGGATGATGGAGAATTATATCAAACGATTGGAAGAAGAACAAGCGCGATCGGAAAGTTTATTATTAAATATTTTACCCAAACCCATTGCCGATCAACTAAAAAAAGCCAAAAGTATTATCGCGGAAAGTTTTTCTGATGTCAGTATTCTTTTTGCCGATATTGTCGGATTTACCCAACTTTCCGCATCAATTTCACCCATAGAATTAGTCCATTTACTCAATAATATTTTCTCCCGATTTGACAATTTAGTAGAACGATATGGATTAGAAAAAATAAAGACAATTGGCGATGCTTATATGGTCGTTTCCGGGCTGCCCTCTCCCCGTGTTGATCATGCGGAATCTATTGCAGAAATGGCTTTAGATATGCAATTAGAAATGGCAAGTTTTCGTTTAGAAAATGGTCTGGATGTGAGGATTCGCATCGGTATTCATACCGGGCCAGTAGTCGCGGGAATTATTGGCACGAAAAAATTTATTTATGACTTATGGGGTGATACGGTAAATACAGCAAGTCGAATGGAATCTCACGGCATTCCTGATGAAATTCAACTAACAGAAGATACTTATAATATATTGAAAGATAAATATCGCTTAGAATCACGAGGGAGTATTTATGTCAAAGGAAAAGGAGACATGATGACTTATTTCTTAAAAGGGAGAAAATAGGTAGTTTAATACGGGTGCATCTCAAAGAAGCAAAAAAAAACTGTAGTGGGTTGGCTGAGTCGCGGCGCACACGGGCTTGCGCCAAGGCCAAGGCACTCCTATTATTAACATTAAATCTGTTACGACTCATTGGGGATTGCTCTATTGACGTTCTTAATTGCACAAACCCTTGATTTTATTGCTTCTTCCTTCTTCCTTCTTCTATATAACTTGATTGGGTTGGTAGTGCGCGTCCTCCTCCACGTGCCAGCAATAGGGAGATCCTATTCTTCTCAAGTGATCACATAATCAGAGCAACCGCGATCGTCTGGGAGCATCTCATTTTTGCCAAAAAAACTACCAATTTCCGAAAATGAGAAATGAACTCCCGCCAAAAACTTATTGCTTATTAACCATCCCAAAAATTCACCTGTAAATTACTAGAGGAGTCAAGCAAAAATGGTTCAATTACTAACTAAAAATTATTCCTTTGAAGAATATCTAGCTTATGACGATGGCACGGATAACAAATATGAATTAGTTAATGGAGAATTACAACTTATGCCTAGGGCTAGTGGTTTTCATGCTTTGATCTTACATTTTATCTTTAAGGTTTTAGAACAAGAGATTGACCAACTTAAACAGCCGTGGAAAGTAATGCCCGGTACAGTAGGAGTAAGAACCGCGAAAAAGAAATCAAGGATTCCTGATTTAGTCGTTTTATCAGAAAATCAATGTCAGGAAATCCGACAAATGTCCACCGCCGTTTTAGAAACACCTCCCCTTTTAGCCGTATAAATTGTTAGTCCGGGTAATGCTGATGATGACTACCGTTATAAGCGTTCTGAATATGCTGTCAGAGAAATTCCTGAATATTGGATTATTGATCCAGAAACCGAAAAAATCTCGGTTTTATTATTAGTTTCTGGTTTTTATGAAGTTACAGAATTTACAGGTGAACAGGAAATAAAGTCTTTACTTTTTCCTGAATTAAAGTTGACATCTAAACAGGTTTTTGAGGTATAAAATTTGTTATTACATTGAATACGGGGCATCGGTGGGTGGACAAAACCAGACTTAGATTTTTTGGGTTTAATTTTAATACATCATCCCAAATTACTACTGTTCCCTACTGTGGGAGTAAAGAAGGATAGGGGGGAACCGTTTAAATTTAGTAATGTTGAAGGTGTTAATGAAAATACCATGCGTCGTTGTTTAACCAGTTTCCTGAATCGTGTTTATTATGATATGAGAAACTTGGGACAACTCCCACGCGATCGCGCTTTGAATTTTGCGGCTACTAATGCTTTTCAAGCGGTACAAACTTTCTCGGAAGCGGTGGCAATGGGGATGGAATTAGATAGTATTGATGTAGAAAAAAGCCCCTTCTGTCGCTACGGTAGCGAATGTTGGGATGTGAAATTAAAGTTCTTTGATCCCGAAAACGGTCGTCGGGCAAAACGGGTGTTTCGCTTTACCATTGATGTGAGCGATCGCGCTCCGGTAACATTAGGAGAAGTACGCTCTTGGGCTGTCTCGAAATAGATCGGAAAATCGCAAAATCGCCAGTGATCTTCTCTTTATTAGTAGGTTGGGTTAAGCGTAGCGCAACCCAACATCAACCAGAGTAACATACAGCGGAAACCGCGAGGTACACCCACTTATCGTTCAATCCTCCTAGGGACACGGCATTGCCGTGTCCCTACCGTGTTTCATAACAGCGGGAACTGCTGTAACTATCTGTTGGCTTTCACTATCGTTTAACCCAGCCTACTATATCTCTGACATTATGCCTGTAGAGTCAGCTACTTTAAAAGAAAAACAACTACAAACCTTTAAGGCGATCGCGGCTATTATGGACGAAAAAGCCTGAAAAATTTGTAGTTTAGATGAAGTGCTATAACATAGCTTTCAATAGGGGATTAATTAATAAAATAGTCTCTTGACTCTGTGGTTTTAATTCTAGCAGTATTCGTCTCTTGAGAGAGTCTATAATATTCAATAGCTCTGATCGAGAAAAAGACTGTTGATTTAATAAATTTTTGATAAAAACGGGATCATTTTCTTTAGCTAAAAAAATCATTAATTCTTTCTCTGTTTTGCTAAGACGTTGGAGTTGTTCATTTAATTTATCTTCGATAGAACAAGCTAAACTTAGAGGATAATATGTCAAAAATTCAGTAACGCGGCCTCTACAGCAATCTTGAATCCTTACTGCTGTAATTTCTAACCAATCAGGATTTCCTTGATAATTATCGATCAAGGTGTCCCAGTTTTCTTCGTCTAATAGTTGGTGATCTTTAAGAATATTTTTTGCTACACTTCCTAAACTGGATAATACTAGGGAACGGATGGGGGTATTATTCTTTTCTAATAGGACTATTTCTTTCGGTTTTTCTTGACTAATTAAGATTAAACTACTTTGATGACCTTGTTTTGCTATTTGTTTGATAAATAGCTGATAGTTTTCATAACCTGTTTTATAACTTCCAGATAGTTGTTCTGGTTTAAATAGTTGATGGCAGTCATCAAGGATGACTAAACAGCGATCTTCTCGAAAATGGTTAAGTAAAAGGGAAATTTTGTCCTCTATATCTTCAGGGTTATTTCCTGATTTAGGAAAGACTGACAGCAGTTGGGTTAAGAGTTTATCTAGGGTAGGAGCAAAATATAAGCTTCGATAGATAATATACTTAAAATGGGGTTTAATTTGCTCTATAAGTTGTCTCGATAGAGCAGTTTTGCCGATTCCGTTTAGTCCTAATAGGGCAATGATCCGAAGGCGATCGCCAATCAGCCATTTTTCTAGGGTATTAAGTTCCTCAGTTCGACCATAAAAGCGGTAATTTTCCGGTGCGTTTCCTAAGTTTAGTTGGGGTTTGATTTGGTTTGTTTCCAGTTGTGGGGTAGCTTTTGTATATTTACAGTTTGTGGTGTTATCTGTGCAGATATTAACGTTATTAAGTGCTACAAAATCTCTACCAATATTATTATAAAAATCCCCATTTCCTAAAATACCTTGTGCTGTTTTTTTGGTAATATCTACTCCCAAAATATCAGACAAAAGTTGCCATAATTCTGAACCTTTATCTCCAATATGTCCTTCACTTAAATGAGATTCCTTAGCAATATCTGAATAGGTTTTACCCTCTAAACTACTTTTGAGAATAGTTTTTTGTGTGTAGCTTAGGTTTTCACCCCTTTTATTAAGAACTAGCTCATCTATTAACTGTAGGATGGTTTCGACTGGCATAACTTGAGGCTTGGTGGTAGATTTTTTTTATTCTAGCAGAACTTTCCGAACTTTCCGAACTTTCCGAACTTTCCGAACTAAATTTTTATGCTTAAACTACCAAACTTTCCGATGGACAAAGCCTAGATTAGTGAATAAACTTAGATATAAGGGCTAATCCTCAACCATGCTTAAGCTCACGGGAAAACCTGTGAAACTCTAATGAGTCTATTTGATTTTTGGAAACCTAGATCGCCGAAACCTTCTACTGTTAAGCATCGAGATAATATCTCTGATGATATACAAATCACAGTGGAAGGATTACCCGAAAATTTAGAACCAGACGAGCGTAAAAAGATAATTACCAGTTTGGTTAGAAATACCTTACCTCATCTCAAAGAATGCGAAGCTGCACCTGGAGAGACAATCTATCAAGGTCAGGCGAGTTTGCGAATAGAGGATAAAATCTATCAAATTAAGTATTCTCTTGACTTTGTTCGGGTTTTAACTGCTTTAGAGGTGTATAAGCAAGCTTTTGATGCTGTTAATATAGGCGCGTATGAGGGAGCTTATGATCCTGATTTAGCTGAATTAACCGCTAATTATATCAAACAGGAAGCTTGGCAGGAAGTACACCCACAAGAAAAACGCAAGTCACACCAACCTGATAAAAATTCTGATTACATTGATGTTGATGAAATTACGGAGGATAAACAATGAATAGTTTTGAGAACAACATATTCACAGAAAAAATTGGAGATGGTATTAAACTTTATGTTGAGGGGATACCACCATCTATAAGAACACCAGCAACTCAGACAGCCGCCACATTAGCATTATTAGCATTCTTAATGCAGGATGGTATTTCTATGGGAGCTAGTTTTACGGCGGGAATTATAGGAAGTACTGGTAATGCTACTTTAAAGATTGGGAAGTCCTACTATAAAATAAAATATGCTTTTTGCGCCATGCGTGCTATGACTGCTCTTGAGATTTATAGTCAAGCAATTGAGTATAGGAAATTGCGAGGACAAACAGACAAAGATTAAATCACGCAAACTTAACAAAAATTCTGATTACATTGATATTGATGAAATTACGGAGGATCAACAATGAATAGTTTTGGGAACAACGTAGTCACAGAAAAAATTGGAGATGGTATTGAACTTTATATTGAGGGGATACCACAATCTACAATAACACCAGCAGCTCAAGCACAAGCGGCTTTATCATTAATGCAATATGGTATTCCTATGGGCGCTCATTTTACGGAGGGAATTATAGGAAGTACTGGTAATGCTACTTTAAAGATTGGGAAGTCCTACTATAAAATAAAATATGCTTTTCGCGCCATGCGTGCTATTACGGCTCTGGAAATTTATAGTCAAGCAATTGACTATATTGAGTATAGGAAATCGAAAGGACAAGTTGATTCTATTTTAGCAGATGGTACGATTAGTTATCTGCGTCAATCTTTACGTCAAGAACAGCAAAAATGGCTGCGTGAACAGGGATAAATATAGCACAATGACTCAAAGAAATATATCTTTAGGCAATAACGTAGAATTGATTATAGATGAACCTAATGCTATTTCAGCCAATGAAAGAGCATTAGTTGTCACCTCGGCAATTCTTAATCTTGTCTCACAATCAAGCTCTAGTTTATATCCTTCTACTATTTCGGGATATTTACCGATTGAAATTGGTCGTCAAATTTATCAAGTATATTACCAATTTAAAGTGAGAAGGATTATAAACACCTTGAATATTTACAATGATGCAATTGTCCATATTCAAAATAATCGGCATTTATATCATCCTCATTTAGCTAATCAAGCTATTGAAACCTTGAGGGAATGCTATAGAGATGCACTAGGTTAATTAAAAACTAAATCAGAGGTTAATTATGAATTGGAATATTCATAAAAGAAAAACAGAAAGAATTTTAAAAGCGTTGCAAGAAGGAACTCGTAATGTTAAATATGGTGGCAATGCCTATGAAGAATCTAAAAAGATAAAACAAGCCGGGGAAACCACTTTTGGTGATTGGATCAGAACACCAGAAGGAATAGCGACATCTTCAATTTTAGGCTTAATAAGTGCAGGATTTATTATTAGTGCTATTGAGAACGTAGCTTACGAAAATAACGCTATAGTTGGTATAGAAAATATTTGTAGAGGGGAATGGAATTATTACATAAATCATGAATTTATGTATCAAAAAGGTGATTTAGGAAGCCAGAATGATCCTAATTATTATTATAGTTTGATAACTGCTCCAAATCAAGGCTATAATACAGCGATAATTTACGCGAATCCTAGACATTCTGGGAGGAACAGTTTTGTTGGTATTGCTTTAGTTCCTGCTGGTAACGTACAAACTTATTACTCTTGTGACATTTGTGTAAGCAATACATCTAAAACTATTTTATATACTTCAACAATGGTTAGCGGTACTACAATTGGTTGTCCCCAAAATTATAGTTTTCGTAAAAGAATTAGCTAAATGCGATCGCAGGTTCCTCTCAAATTAGTGCTAATACAGCATTTCCCGCTGTTATGAAACACGGTAGGGACACGGCATTGCCGTGTCCCTACGGGGATTGAACGATAAGTGGGTGTACCTCATAACCGTGGTTTCCGCTGTAAATCAACTAAGTTAACCTTTCCTGAGAATAAATTAGTAAAAGTGTATGGGGAAGTTCAGCTATGGGGATGGAATTATAGTAATTCCCATTAAATTTGGAACTTCCCATCAGTCAGAAAAGTTGGGTTTCACTACCGTTCAACCCAACCTACCTGTTTCATTCTTATTAGGAATTACTATAGCATTTTTCAATGAGATGTAAATGCAGGGCTCTGAGCCCGTCACAGGCAAGATGCCTGTGCCACAAGTTTTACTTCTGAAATGGAAACACTATATAGTCCTCTTCAGAGGACTTTCGCTATGAGACAGGGACTTCAGTCCCTGGCGGACTACCTAAAGAGAATGAATCAGCCCTGCCCGATTTATCGGGGGAGCCTTAATAAGCACACCAGGTTGAATTAACTAGGCGTTTTCTGTAATTCTGGGCGCTCTTCGGCAACAATAGCCCCTTCTATGGGACAAACTTGTAGACAAATACCACAGTCAATACAGGTATCAAAATCAATCCAAAACCAGTCAGTGCTTTTAGTATTTTTGCCCGGTCCCGGATGAATACAAGCAACGGGACACGCGCCAACGCAATCCGCGATTCCTTCGCAAATATCAGTAACAATTGTATGAGCCATAGTGGGATTTTTGGTAATGGGTAATAGTAATGGGTAATGGGTAATGGCTAATAGGTAATGGCTAATAGATTGCTATGCTTGTCTATAATCCTATACCCTATAGACATCTCCAAAAACTATGGTAGGGTAGGCTAACCCTGCCTGGGACCCTATTTTTGGGAGATGTCTTATACCATTAGTCCATTCCTAATTTACGGTTTCGAGGGTTGAGGAAGTGTCAGCATTGATCCAAGCAATTTGGGAAATACGCCGCGATCGCGCATATTCGCGCACCGACTCAGGAGAATCACGTTTTTCTAAATCAACTTCCACGCGTACTAACTCCGTTGACGATCGCAAATTTTGGGCAAAAGCAAACGCAGCTTGATAAGCTTGAGGGGTTTGGGGAATCACTAACCAATCAGAGGGAGGAGTTTCATAGAAAAGTTGATCTTGAGCTAAGAGCACATGATGGACATCTTCTATATTTAGAGAAAATCCAATCCCCGGATAATTGTTACCTTGAAGATCGTAAATCCCTAATAGTTGATCGTAACGTCCACCCTGTCCTAAAACTCTAGTTGAGTCTGTATCACTGACGACTTCAAACACAATACCTGTGTAATAGTCAAAGGTTTGAATTAAACTTAGATCAAGATGAATGGGGAAAGGAAAACCAGACTCTTGTAATAATTCCAACAGCGATTTTAGATCATTAAGAGCTTCCTGTTGAGGGATATCCAAATCCAGTTTCGAGACTTTCGGTAACACTTGCTCCGGTGTTCCCCGTAAGTCAAATAGCAGTAAAGCCCGATCGCGCAATTCCTGAGAAAGGGGTAATTTTTCCAAAGTAATACGATCAAGATGCGCGATGGAGTGTCGCACCTTTTCTCGCACCTGAAGAGGAAAAGGATCAAGCAAACGAGCCGTTAAATGAGCTTCCCCCAGGATCAAATGACAACCCTTAACGCCAACACTTTGTAAACATTCCGATAACAGTAACAGAATTTCCCCATCAGCAGCCCAACCGCCAGAGCCGAGTAATTCCACACCCGCCTGATAAAATTCCTGTTGCGTACCATGTCCCGTTTCCTCTCCCTTACGGAAGACATTAGCATTATAGTAGAGACGTTGAGGCCACCAACTCGAACCCGCCATCCGTGTTACCGCGGCGCGCGCGATCGACGCGGTTAATTCGGGACGTAAACCCAACTCTTCCTCATCAGAATCCTGTAATTGAATCACCGTTGAGCGTTGGATAGCGCCTCCAGCCATTAAAGTATCTAATCTTTCCAGAGTAGAAGTAATAATACGATGATAGCCCCAGCGGGTAAACCGCTCCTGTAAACGTCCTTCAATCCAAATTTTTTGGGCAACTTCCAGGGGTAAGAGATCCCTTGCCCCCGCGGGTGGTTGATGAATCATAATTAGATTTTAGATTTTAGACTTTAGATTTTAGATCGAAGAGGTGACAGGTAATTGGGGAATGGGGATTGGGGAATGGGGACTGGGGATTGGTGGTTGGGGATTGGTGGTTGGGGATTGGTGGCTGGGGATTGGTGATTGGGGTATTTTCCTTCTTCCTTCTTCCTTCTTCCTTCTTCCTTCTTCCCTCTTCCTTCTTCCCTCTTCCTTCTTCCTTCTTCCCTCTTCCTTCTTCCTTCATTTCTTCATTTCTTCTTACCACCACCAAACAAATTACTAAAGAAACCACCACCCTGATCATTTTTTTTGTTTTGATCAGCTTTAGATTGAGCCGCCTTATTTTGGGCAGTAGACTTCGCATCAGCTTTTTGAGCTTTCGCCGCCGCGGATTTCATGGCTGCGGGGTCTAATTTTTTCTGAATTTCTAACGCGATCGGCTCTTGGGGATTTAATTCCAAAGCTTTTTTGATTTCCAGTTTTGCCATTGTAGTCTGTCCTTGCTCAAAGTAACACTGCCCTAATAAGGCACGAGTTTTACTATGTTTAGGATCAGCTTTTAAGCCATCTTTTAATTCCAAAGTCGCTTTAGCATAGTTTTTACTTCCCATAAAGACTTGCGCGCGACGACAAGCTTGTTCGGCTAAAGCTGACTGAGCTGAAGAAACTGGGGTTGATGATGCTGGAGGTTTAGAAGTCGAGGAAGGGGGAGGCGAAGCCGCGGGTTTTGCCGCGACGGGAGTGCTGGCAACACTTCCTCCCTGTTGTTGTTTCTTCAAGACATAAATTGTATTTAATTCACTCAGTTGCGCGATGACTTCTAAACTTTGATAAATGGATTCATACTGTTTTTCTGCTAATTCATTAACCGCGTTTTTATAGGCTTCGTCAAAGTTTGATGCTTTGAGAAGTTGTTTCGCCTTTTCACTCTGCAAGTGTAACTTATTTTGTTCTTGGAGAACACGCTTGCCCAAGGTATTCAAAAGGATACCATATTCCTTGCGATCATTTTCTTTAGAAAATTTATTGTACGCGGGACTGACTAACTTAGACAAAAATTGGTTAGCCAATTTCTTTTCCTCTGGATTCTCAAAGGGACAAGTATCCGCATGAAGACGACGGGCTATTTGCATATACCGTTTGCGAATGTCATTAAAGTCCGCGTCGATCGGTACTCCTAAAATTGAGTGTTGATCAGTGAAATCAAATTGGAATAATCCTGATTTTATTTGAAAAGACATGGTATCTCATCTCCCAACCGTTGCGTTTCTGCTCTATTTCTAATTTAGCTGTTGTTAAGGGCGTTGTAACTCCTTTTTATCAATCTTCATCAAATCTTTAATTAACTCCTGGGTTTAGGGTGGTGAAATCACGGGCTTAGGTTTTTCATGGCTTCCAAGTCTGCCCAGGTGGATATGGGAGGGACTTCTTGCAGGGTTTGACTTAGTTGGTTATGGATATGCCCATTGCTTGCTAAAATGCGTCCACTGTTAATTTGCAGGGGACTTTGATCATAGGCGGAAACTTTTCCACCGGCTTCTTCCACAATAATGACTCCCGCGGCAAGATCCCAAGGAGATAAGCCTCTCTCCCAGTATCCATCTAATCGGCCACAGGCAATATGGGCTAAGTCCAGCGCCGCGGCTCCGGCTCGTCTTACCCCTTGGGTAAGATGGGTGAGATAACAAAATTCGGCATAGTTGTTATCAGTGGTGTTGTGGCGATCGTAGGCGAATCCGGTAACGAGGAGACTTTTTCTTAATTCGTCTATTTCCGAAACCTGGATGGGGATATTATTGCAAGTCGCACCTAATCCTCTCGCGGCACAATATAACTCTTGATGAAAGGGGTCAAAAATAGCTCCGACTTGGGGTATTCCATCAATTAATAGGCCTATGGATACCGCGGAAAAAGGATATTGATGGGCGTAGTTAGTCGTACCGTCGAGGGGATCGATCGCCCATAAATATTTATTATTTGTGGTATCTCCGAGTTGGCCTGATTCTTCGGCCAAGATACGATGATGGGGGACTCGTTTTTCTAGGATTTCTAATATTTTGGCTTCGGAGGCTTTATCGGCTTCGGTGACTAAATCACCCGGCCGTCCTTTTTCTTGAATTTTTTGCAGTTTTCCCCAATATCCTTGCAGAATTTGTCCCGCGGCTTCGGCGGCTTCGATCGCGATTTCTAAATATTCTTGTAATTCGTTACTCATGGTAATGGGGAATGGGTGATGGGTAATTGGTAATTGGTAATCGGTAATCGGTGATGGGTAATCGGTGATGGTAATCGCTAATGGGTGATGGGTAATCGGTGATGGTAATCGGTGATGGGTGATGGGTAATCGGTGTTACTTACCCACCACCACCGTTGCTCTCTGTGGTGGGTTAGGTAGATTGTAACTCTTTGAGTTCGATGGAATGCTCCGAAGCCATCTCTCCCACCCAATTACCAATTACCAATTACCTATTACCAATTACCAATTACCAATTACCAATTACCTATTACCCATTCCCCATTACCTATTACCTTTTCCCGCTTTCTGTTGTTGCTCACGAAACTCGATCGCGGTTTGTCTGAGAGGTTGTCGGGGATTCCAGATCCCTTTTTCCATCTGTCTTGCCCATTCTTGACTCATGAGGAGACGTTGTTGGTATTTGGTGTTGAGGGTTGGTGTCTTCGCGCCACTGTTGGGAATACTTGCCATCGCATATCCTTCTTTGATCAGTTGTTCATTGATCAGTATTCCGTCTTGCCAAAGATACCCTAAAACGCGATCGTAGGAGTCTTGGGTTTCCACATCCAATTCCAGTAAGACTGGTTTTCCCTTGATTAATTGTTCTAATCGGGTTTTGGCCTGCACGCCCCAGGGTTCCTGTTTTAAGTCTGGGGTGTTGATGCCAATCAGTCTTACTTCTTTGATGATGGGGACTTTATTAACGCGATCGAGGATTTCTAAGCTTTGTCCGCTGATTACCCTTTGGACTTGTATTCTTTGTCCTTGGGGGACTTCCGCTTTTTGACAACTGCTTAACAGCATCCATAAACCAAGGATTAAGGATAACAGAAAGGGTGCATTAATCTTCATCGAGGGGTAAACCACGGCGAATTTTACCTTTGCCAAAGTATTGCCCAAATTGGAGCTCATATACTTCGTCTTCGTCTTGGGTTTCTACTTCTAAGTCCGATCTCGGATAACTAACGCACAATAGAGCATAACCTTTTTTTTGCAATTCTAGGGAAAGTCCCATCGCTTCGGGTTGATAGATTTCTCCTGAAATGATACGCACCGCGCAACTGGTACAGGCTCCGTTACGACAGGAAAAGGGCAGATCCGTGCCTTGATTTTCCCCAGAATGCAGGATGTAGCGATCTTCGGGAACTTGGATCGTATAACGTGTGCCGGTTTGTCTATTGTGGATCTTGATGGTATAAGAATCAGTCATAAGGGATGTGGAATTTGGGATTTGAGATTTGGGATTAGCACAAAGTCTTATCGTAACTGGGTTTGGGCGATTGACTAGGGGGGAAAGATTGACTTGTTCCCCGATGGCTACCCATTCCCCATTAAACCGCAAAAAAAAACTCCTCTTCGCGTCTTGCCAAAGTCAATTTATTCTGCTACTATGTTTTTCTTGTGGTGAGAAAACTAAATATACCACCTGGAGAGGTGGCCGAGTGGTTGAAGGCGCAGCACTGGAAATGCTGTGATGGGGTGACTTATCCGAGGGTTCGAATCCCTCCCTCTCCGTTAAATGCTAAGAGAATTTGGCTTCTGGGGCTTTTGTTCTGGGGCTAAGGCGCGATCATTTAGGCTTTAGCTCTACAACTAATCTTAAATTGTTTACCGCGATCGTGGGTGATCTCACCCATCTCCCTCACTAGCTAAAACATGGTGTTGCCCATTGGTGGAATGATACGCGGGTAGGGGTAGTGCCAGAGTGCCTACCCCATAGGGGTTTTGGGGCCACCACGGGGGGATGGCCCCTACCGAATCATCCCTTAATTGTGCAACGCCTAAAACATTCTATTATAGCAGATGATTCGGCAAAAAAATCAACCCAAAGACTGATGTTAAATTTATATTTCTCTGGGGATAATCCATACATTATGTCTCTGTTTTTTTGATACCGTGTCTCTTGATGGGAGCGCGGTTTTTTTTGTCCTCTGTTCGTTTTTTCTGTCCTTATCGTTATATTATCGAGGTTTTCAATCTCGTCAGATGTAGTTAATCTTTCTGTATCAATCCCAGCAAGGGACGAAGCTTGGGGAGCATCTCAACGTCGTAAATTGGTAGTGCGGTGGAGCGGAGAGATCCCTAGCCCGATCCCGCCGGGAGCTCTCCGCTCCCACTACAGTTTTTTTTGCTTCTTTGAGATGCTCCCGAAAGCTTGCACTACGACACCTCATACCATCACACACCGTGATATACATATTTATGTTACACGACTCCCTCTGCGTTAAATGCTAAGAGAATTTGGCTTAATTGGCCATAGGGCGCGATCGTTTATGCCTTAGATATACAACAAACCTTCTCTATCATCCACAAATCGTTTCTCGCGATCGTGGGTGATGTTACCTATCTCCCACATTAGCCAAAATATTCTATTATAGCAGATGATTCGGCAAAAAAATCAACCCAAAGGAGGATGTTGAATTTATCTTTTTCCGCCGAGAATAGATATAAATTATGTCTCTGTTTTTTGATACCGCGTCTCTTGATGGGATCGTGTTTTTTGAGTCGTCTTTTCGTTTCTTCTGTCCTTATGATATTTAATTATACATAATTTTTTCCCGATTGATGTGATTTGGTTCTCTATATCTGTGTGATTATTATCACATAAACTAGCTGATACCATTGCGCCAAAATGATTATACCTCAGAAGTGGGCTACTGGAATAGGGGGCGAGGACTAGCTCACTACGAACCCAATCATTAGTTAGAGCTAATGCACCCTATTATATGCACTCTGTATCCTCCGATGACGGGGTTATATTATGAAAAAAAGCTCCTATAATAGCACGAATAGATGAAATAATAGAGACACGATCGCGTCTTTTTGACTCAGATATTGCTCTCAATGATATCATCATTGAAACAGGAAATTATTAAAGTGCTTTTTCTTCCCAGAAGTGCTTCAGTAGCCTCTTCGCTTAGGGGCTTAGAAAACAAATAACCTTGACCGAATTTGTATCCAAGTTCTTGCAGCCGTTCCAGTTGTTGTACAGTTTCAATACCTTCCGCGATCGTATCTAATTTTAAATGTTGACTGAGGGTGACAATAGTTTCAACAATCTGATGATTTATTTTTCCTTCTTCCATTTGATTGACAAAAGAGCGATCGACTTTGAGGCTGTCCACAGGCAAACGATGAAGATAACTTAATGATGAATATCCTGTCCCAAAATCGTCAATACTAATTCCGATGCCTCTTTCTTTCAACTGTCTCAGCAGATTAATAGTAGCCTCTACATCTTCAATTAACATACTTTCCGTAATTTCCAACGTTAGACACTTAGCAGGCAAGCCCGTTTCTAAAAGAACCCCCTCGACTACTTCTAGTAGATCATGTCGCCGTAAATCTTGCGCCGAGAGATTAACGCTCACCTTCATCGCAGAAATGTTAGGAAAAACAGTTTGCCAAGTAGCAAGTTGCTGACAAGCTCTGCGAAGCACCCAATAATCTAAAGAGGTAATGAGTCCCGTTTCCTCAGCCACAGTAATGAATTCACCTGGGGATTTTAATCCTTTCGTTGGATGTTGCCAGCGCACCAGTGTCTCAAATCCAACCAGTTGATTAGTGACTAATTCGACAATGGGCTGATAGTAAAGAATAAACTCTTCGCGCTCAATTCCTTGACGCAAATCGTTCTCTAAATGCAGTCGCTTGATCGCGTCCCTGTGCATTTCGGGATCAAAAATTTCATACCTTGCCTTGCCTTCATTTTTGGCGCGATACATTGCGATATCGGCATCGCGAAGGAGGTGAGAGGCTTCAACATAGTCTTTTGTGCCAAACACAATGCCAATGCTTGTGGTTATATAGATTTCGCGCCCTCCCATCATCAGAGGTAAACGAAGTTCTGCAAAAATACGCTCAGTTGCTCGAATTGCCTCCTTGATACCTTTAATTTCATCGAGCAGAATCACAAATTCATCACCCCCCATTCGGACGGCTAGATCGGTTTCTCGAAGGAGGAATTGGAGTTTTTTCGCGATCGCGATTAACAACTGATCCCCGGCTAAATGTCCCAGACTATCGTTGATTACTTTGAATCGATCCAGATCCAGAAATAAAACGGCAAAGTGATAATGTTCCTGCCGCTTAGTTCGGTTAATCGCGTATTCCAGTCGTTCGATCAAGAGATCACGATTGGGCAATCCCGTCAGGGCATCGTGCAGTGCCTCATGTCTCAAACGCTCTTGCGCCAAGACGCGATCGGTGACATCACGAGAGGTTGTTTGTAACTGAACGACTTCACCTTGGGCATCGACAATAGGTGTGGTTAGGGTTTCAAACCAAATATAGTTCCCAGACTTCTGACGCATACGATAGGTTATGGGAACAGGCTTTAACTTTGGTGCAGTACCATTGGTTTTTTCAGTGACGGAATCGGCACCCTCTCGATGGGAAAAAGCATAGGGATTTCTCACCGGTTTTGACTTTAGAGCCATAGCAAGAGTTTCTTGAGTGACGCGATCGGCATCGTCAGGATGGAAGAAAGCATAGGGATCTTGCCCCATCAATTCATGATGATGATAGCCTAGCAATGCTTCACAAGAAGGGCTAACGTAGAGATACCGGCCATCTGGTTGATGAAGACACACCAAGTCATTGATATTCTCAGCTAACAACCGATAACGTTCTTCACTTTCTCCCAATGCTTGCTGTACTCGTAATGCGAAGATACCATAACTGAGGCTATCAGCTAGTTCCGTTAACAGCTCTAATTCCCTGGTATCAAAAGCATCCGCTTCGGCGGAGTAAATATTTAGAGTACCAAATACTTCCCCATTATTACGCAGAGGGAGAACTAGGGAGGACTGATATCCTCGTTGCAGCGCGGCCTCACGCCAGGGGGCAAATTTGGGGTCTTTAAGCATATTTTGACACGCGACTGGATGCCCAGAACGGATTACTCTCCCTGTGGGGCCCTGTCCCCTCTCCGTATCAGCCCAGCTAATGTTCGCGCTCTTTAAGTAATCCGCTTCATGTCCAGCCCAGGCTACGGGCTGCACGCTTTTAGCTTCATCGTGGCAGACGTATCCCACCCATGCCATCCGGTAAGCGGCTTCTTCCGTAATTAAATCGCAAAGGGTTTGAATCAGAGTCGCCTCATCTGCGGCTCGAATCACCGCTTGAAGACACGCACTTAATACACGCAGAGCCCGGTTGACTACCATAAAATCGTGCTTCAGTTCCTGAGAGTTACTTAGAGAAAACCTATGTTCTTGATAATCCACAATAGACATCTCCGAATTAAAAATAAGTAAGTAATTGCCCCATACTTTAATAGAAATTAACACGGATCAACGTTAATAAATATAGAGAATACATTGAGAATTGCCCTGAACCTACTAAGCCTTTGTTGAGGATAACCTATAAAGAATTTATAGATAGGATTAAATTCAAAGTGAAAAAGTAAATTCAGTAATTATCTTTTTTGAAGCATTGATGTGTTGGAAAAAATGTTAATATTTAAGAATAAATAGATATCGCATTTTCCCCAACATTAGTTAGATATTAATTCCCTTCTCGGTACTCGGTTAAACCTTGAGTTAAATCATGTTGAGAAAACCACGATTTACTATTCGCGTTTATTGGTATCCTATTTTATACCAATTTTATCAATGTTTGCTACAGTTTCGTGCATACCCTCACCCCCCCTAGCCCCCCCTGCCCCTTAATCAGGGGGAACCGGATTGCTCAAGTCCTCCTTTTTAAGGGGAATTTAGCCGGTTCGGATCATGTCTAGCATTATTTGGAGAAATTTGTTTTACTCCTTCATACTATTATATCATAAAATAAAAAGCGATCGCGTCTGATCCTATTAAGGCGCGATCGGTGATGGAATCATCAACCATAATATAGAAAACATCTGCGAAATAATTAATGAATTAATTCATTCCCTATTAAGAGTTAAGAAAAACGAAAAAACTCTGACTTCAAAAGTATGAAAATTGCTAGAGCAGGTGAGGCGTGGTTTTACCACTAAGGCACTAAGGCACTAAGGAAAGAAAATAGAGAGTATCTCAAAATCCGAGAAATTTCCCCCTTTGTGTCTTTGTGGTTTATTTTATTTGATTCTACCAAAGTAGGTTGGGTTGAACAAAGTGAAACCCAACACAAGGACTGTAGCAACAATTTAAAAAACTGGTATGATATAGCAGTAACCAAAGTGTTTATGACAAGGAGCCTAAGCCCCTTGTTTAAAGGAACTTCCCTCCCTAAGAATGTCGTAACAGATATGGTGGTTGCGATAAATTATCAAACTAACACACTCTTAATAATGTCAATAACAAAAAACCCCCGATGTTTCGGGGGGGGAAGATAGTGTAAAATACCAAAAAATTAACGAGGAAAACCCAACCAAGTAAAAAAATCTTGACGGGTAAAAAATTCCAAAATTAACAGTAAAACAAACCCCACCATCGCAAAACGACCATTAACCTGTTCCGAGTAAGAATTCCAACCAAAAGAAGGGGTAGATTTATTTTCCGAGTTTGGTGTAGGTTTAGGATTTGAAGGCGTTTCAGAAGTCATAATTATTTATTGTGATAAGAAATAAAGGTTAGTAGTAAGCAGTTTGCGGCTATTTCCCCAAAAGAATAAGCCCTCAAAGGCTCACTACTAACAACTTACTACAAACCGTAATGGCCTTAGTAAAGATTGAGATTGATACCCGCTTCCCGCGCCATCGCGTCCACACCCTTATGTTCGATCGTCTTCAGGGCTTTTGTGGAAATACGCAATCTCACCCAGCGCTTACCTTGGGGCCACCAAATGCGCTTCCATTGTAAATTGGCTTCCTGTAACTTGTGGGTACGACGGTGGGAGTGGGAAACCGCCATCCCATTATTCGCCTTTTTCCCCGTTAACTGACATCTCCGAGACATATTTACTCTCCAGATAAAATTTTTCACGCGATCTTCTATTATACAGGGGATTTGATCTATTTGGGCTATGTTATGCACAACGCCTTAGGGGTGTTCAACCCCTTAGGGCATCAAAGGTTAATCGGAGCAAAGACTAAGTTTTCGTGGTTAATGGGGTTGAAACCCTTGAGGACCAATTTTTTCCAGAGGAATCGGCTGAAAGCCCAGTTGAAAAGCAGGAGAATTAGGCGCGAGGCGATAATCGTTTTTTTCAGGGCGAACAAATTGTGGATTCGCGATCAGAGAATCGCGATCAAAACCCGCGCCTTGCCATTGGGAAAAATTGCCTTCTGGGGTAATACCTTTTGGGGTATTGGCTAAGTCTAAACCGCCAACGTGCCAGTAAAGATTGAAGTCAACCTGTGCCAAAGTATCGCGGTTCCACTTTCGGGCATGACTTTTCCAGATGTTAGCATTGGGATCGTCAAATAGGACAATATTGCGTCGAAAAATATTGCCTTTCATTAAATCATCGCGCTGGAGGGAGTTGATTTGATGTTTTGCCCCATTTACCCAAAAAATGTTATTTTCAAAAGTATTGTTTTTGCCGTTGGTAAACGCGATCGCGCCCGTTGCTGTGCCCAGTATCATATTTCCATAAATCGTTGTACCGCTACTGTCGTCATCAAGGAAAATCCCCGAACCCATATAAGGCGTGAGAATTTCCCCCTCTGAATTGGTTCCCATGCCCACGGTATGACGAATTAAGTTAAATCGAATCACGTTACCACTTGATCTGCGATCGCGTCCGAGAGTTTCAATCGCCCCGGTATCATTAGTTTCCTGATTCGTATCGACAATTTCATTAAATTCTACCAAATTGTTGTGAGAAAAATTACTCTCGTCATAAGTTTTCAAGGAAACCCCGTAACGAGGCAAGCGCTGTATGCGATTGTGAATGATACGGTTGCCACTTCCCGTAGTAACATAAACTCCCGCGACGTGCTTGTAAATTAACCCGCCATCGTGAATATCGTTGGCAGCAATTAAATTATTAAAAGGCTGAGTTTCTGTCGTTCCTAAAAGGATGACTCCTCCTTGCCCTAAGTGCGACATTCGGTTGCGAATAATATTATTTTCCGAAGCGCGATTATCCAATCGCACGGCATAGCCACCGAGGTTCAAAAACGTACAATTTTCAATCACGCACTGTTGCGTACCACTGAGCCAGATCGCGGCATCGGCAAACATATAATAGCTGTTATTACCACTGAGCCATATCGCGGCATTTGCCAAGGTATAATTGTTGTTATTATCGGTATTTTTCTTATCAAAAGCGCGATTTACTACTGTATAGTTTGTATCGGTGAAAGTCAGTCCGCGAAAATAAATGTGTTTGACAAAACGATCAGTTTGGGAGTCGCCTTGCAAGATGATGAGGCGATCGAGTTTCGGTGCAACTACCTCCACATTGGGGAAATCAGGGTGAGTTGCCCAGTAAATTAATTCACCTGTCTTGGCATCCAGATACCACTCCCCAGGACTGTCTAGGGCCTCTCGCACGTTCGCGATGAAAAAGCGATTGCCTACTCGGATATCTTCGAGGCTATTGACAAACAGGCTTTGACTTTTTTTATCGACACTTTTAACGGGCAAAATCGTGTTAAGCCAACTCCAAGAAGGGAAGATATGTACTTCCGCTCCCTCCCAATTTTGCCATTGCGGAAACTTAGCTGGATCGATGAAGACGCGATCGCGCAAACCTGGGATATCTGGCTTAGGTACGTTAATTTCTTTGCCAAGGGCACGATAACAAGCTTCTGCTTGAATTAATAATAAATGCTGATTATTTTTGGGCGGTTGTAGTTGATATTCAGAGAACCAATTAAGGATGCGAATCGCGGTTTCTGGATTCCAATCGGGGTCCGTTGTCAGACAAAAAGCGTCGAGTTTAAATTTGCCATCCTGAAGATTTTCCCAGACAAGGATTTGTTCACCCGCGGTTAAAGGAATTGTCGAGGCCATTACCCATTGATAGCTTCCATCTTCTTTTGTCGCGGGCAAATTTTTCAGCCGTGATTCGTGACTGTGCGATCGCAAAATAGCCCAGTCGTCCTGATTCGCGTGCTGATTATGGGAGTAGCGAACCCAGATTTTATAGTCCCCTGCATCGGGTACAACGATTTTCCATTCCAATTTGTCATTGGCATGATTGAGGCTAACGGGGTTATTAAAGGCCCCCTTTTCCCAAGGCTTGCCCCACCATTGTGCGTGCAACCAACCTCCTAGGAGCGGTTGCGTGGGATCGAATTTAGGATAACGCGCCCGAGTCGCCCACTCGCGATTAGTACGAAGCAGACGAAAATACCATTTCCGGGCTTTGACATCGGGCAAGGTGGCGGTCCAAAGGTGATCGTTAAGTTTTCGCCAATTCTCGATCCGCTTCCCACCGCTGAAAGTGGGAATTTCGTTGGGAAACGCTTCAAAAATTACCGGATATTCAGGGGTTCCCGAATCCTGGGGTTCTAGTAATAAAGGTTTTTCTAAATAATAAGTGCCACCGCGGACAAAAACCGTCACGGGTTGTTTTAAGATACCGCCTTGCTGACTTTTGAGTTCACGGATCGCGTCACGCGATCGCGCTAGAGTGGCAAAAGGGCCATCTGTTTTTGTTTCATTGGGGTGAGGGAATTTGCCGGACCAAGTATGTGCTCAACGCCTTGCGGCATCAGAGGTAAAAGCAGTTCATTGGGGTGAGGGAATTTGCCGGACCAAGTATGTGCTCAACGCCTTACGGCATCAGAGGTAAAAACAGGAATCCAGAGGCCAGCTTTCCACAGGCACCAGAAGAAGTGTTCAACGCCTTACGGCATCAGAGGTAAAAACAGTTCCTCCAAATGGATTTGTGCTGTCTGATTCATAATGTGCTCAACGCCTTACGGCATCAGAGGTAAAAACAGTTACGGACCGGACGGTAAGCCATATCCGCCGGGTTAGTACTCAACGCCTTACGGCATCAGAGGTAAAAACAGGAGTGGCCGATTTGGATGAAGCCCGTGTTTGGGTATGGACTGTGCTCAACGCCTTACGGCATCAGAGGTAAAAACAGCCTTGTCCTACCATTTGTCAAGTATAGCCTTACTAGGTGCTCAACGCCTTACGGCATCAGAGGTAAAAACAGTTCAATCCCGTAAATTTCTAACGCTGTTAAATACTGTGTTCAACGCCTTACGGCATCAGAGGTAAAAACAGATTTTCTCTGATACTTAAATCTAATGAACTAATGCGTGCTCAACGCCTTACGGCATCAGAGGTAAAAACAGGCGCGACTGGAACAAATAGCCTCCCTACGGGAGGCGGTGCTCAACGCCTTACGGCATCAGAGGTAAAAACAGAAAATACTGCAAGCTTTATCATCTGTAGGGTACAAGTGCTCAACGCCTTACGGCATCAGAGGTAAAAACAGTCCGTGGTTTTCTTTGCCCTTCTTCCTTGTACGAAGTGCTCAACGCCTTACGGCATCAGAGGTAAAAACAGTGGAAGGTGAAATAGCCCCTTTTTTACCCCCTGATAGTGCTCAACGCCTTACGGCATCAGAGGTAAAAACAGTTTTAGAGCAGAAGGTTGCAAGTTGAACCAACAGAGTGCTCAACGCCTTACGGCATCAGAGGTAAAAACAGCTGCCAGAAAAATGCAGAAATGGCAAGCTTTTCGGGGTGATCAACGCCTTACGGCATCAGAGGTAAAAACAGGCTACGACGGGAGCATTTAATGGAATAGTAAATGGGCTGTGTGTTCAACGCCTTACGGCATCAGAGGTAAAAACAGGAGAAAAACAACCGGATACAATACCTTTTAGAGAATGTGCTCAACGCCTTACGGCATCAGAGGTAAAAACAGGCGGTAATTGCAGCATAGGCCCCAGTGTAGATATCGTGCTCAACGCCTTACGGCATCAGAGGTAAAAACAGCGTGTCAGTCCCCGGCGAGCTCATATTAATTAAAGGGTGCTCAACGCCTTACGGCATCAGAGGTAAAAACAGTTTTGCATGGAAAGAAAATGAGGGATTGATTAGCAGACGGTGCTCAACGCCTTACGGCATCAGAGGTAAAAACAGAATTAGAGGAAGCCCTGATTGCACGTTGGCATACAGTGCTCAACGCCTTACGGCATCAGAGGTAAAAACAGCGCCATAAGGGATGAATCCCTCGGAAACGTAAATCGTGCTCAACGCCTTACGGCATCAGAGGTAAAAACAGCCTGTACCATCACAGGATGACGCTCCCGCTTATCTTGTGCTCAACGCCTTACGGCATCAGAGGTAAAAACAGATTTCTTCTGTCATCATATACCTCCTTCACCGGTTTTTGTGCTCAACGCCTTACGGCATCAGAGGTAAAAACAGATTACGCTTAAAAAAATCAAACCGCGCTTATCTTGTGCTCAACGCCTTACGGCATCAGAGGTAAAAACAGAGTCAACTACCATTTCAATCCCTTTCGACGGGATAGTGCTCAACGCCTTACGGCATCAGAGGTAAAAACAGCCATGACTTCTTTGATGATTTTGGATTCCGCGACATGTGCTCAACGCCTTACGGCATCAGAGGTAAAAACAGAGGAGTCGCTCCTAGAGATTTGGCCTTTAACGCGTGTGCTCAACGCCTTACGGCATCAGAGGTAAAAACAGTAATTTCCACCACTCAACAATCGCGGTTTGACTTTGTGCTCAACGCCTTACGGCATCAGAGGTAAAAACAGGGAGAATCAGAGGGGGGAAAAGATGAACTGGACTAGTGCTGTGCTCAACGCCTTACGGCATCAGAGGTAAAAACAGATCGCAAACCGCGGCAATGAGCGACCATCCCAGTCAGTGCTCAACGCCTTACGGCATCAGAGGTAAAAACAGAACTCGGTGCGAGTTTCAGCCGCTCGCCACATTCCTGTGCTCAACGCCTTACGGCATCAGAGGTAAAAACAGGGTTCAATCCTTCTCGGCATGGGACACGCATTTCTGTGCTCAACGCCTTACGGCATCAGAGGTAAAAACAGCCAGTCGCAGTAGCAAAAAAGCCATCTATTGCATCAGGGGTGCTCAACGCCTTACGGCATCAGAGGTAAAAACAGATCAGAAATTTCCTCTTCAGGTTCGGAAATTTCTTGTGCTCAACGCCTTACGGCATCAGAGGTAAAAACAGACTCTTCGAAATCCCCTTCGAGGATTCCGCCCCAATGTGCTCAACGCCTTACGGCATCAGAGGTAAAAGCATAATCATCGCTATCACTGTCATCACTGTCATCACTGTGTGCTCAACGCCTTACGGCATCAGAGGTAAAAGCATGAATTTTTAATCAGACCAATTATGTCCCCAGTGGAATGTGCTCAACGCCTTACGGCATCAGAGGTAAAAGCATTTTGAATGTGTTTTTTTCTGCGTTGTTTAACATATCCGTGCTCAACGCCTTACGGCATCAGAGGTAAAAGCATTGACAAGGCTTAATCACCCGGTAAACGTCGACGGGAGTGCTCAACGCCTTACGGCATCAGAGGTAAAAGCATTAACGCGAACCCAATGGCGGGAACCATATACTTCATTTGTTGTGCTCAACGCCTTACGGCATCAGAGGTAAAAGCATAAGGGAATGCAGCACGGAATAGTATTAAAAAGGCTAGTGCTCAACGCCTTACGGCATCAGAGGTAAAAGCATTAATTCAGTTTTGTTGTATGTAATTTTGTTGCTGTCAATTTCAGGTGCTCAACGCCTTACGGCATCAGAGGTAAAAGCATTTACACTATTATCTAGCCTTTTTAATACTATTCCGTGCTGGTGCTCAACGCCTTACGGCATCAGAGGTAAAAGCATAATGTTTGATTTGTGTAAGGTCTGGGAACAATTTTGTGCTCAACGCCTTACGGCATCAGAGGTAAAAGCATAGGCTCAAAAGTATACACAAACAAATTTACAGTAGTTAAATGTGCTCAACGCCTTACGGCATCAGAGGTAAAAGCATCCACGCCAAAAAGCATCTAATTCAAATGGTTTTGTGAGTGCTCAACGCCTTACGGCATCAGAGGTAAAAGCATACTATACTGTCGCAATAAATTACCGCGTCTATTAGTGCTCAACGCCTTACGGCATCAGAGGTAAAAGCATTTAGCTCAAGAAGAAAAGAGCTAGAAAAAAAAGGAGTGCTCAACGCCTTACGGCATCAGAGGTAAAAGCATAATCCTCATCAAACACTCGATTTTTACAGACCTCTTCGTGCTCAACGCCTTACGGCATCAGAGGTAAAAGCATATTCCCGCGCTAAAATTCCATTATCTCCATAAATGGTGCTCAACGCCTTACGGCATCAGAGGTAAAAGCATAGGAGTGCTTGGTTGGTTCGCAGTTGAAAAAGGGGGTGCTCAACGCCTTACGGCATCAGAGGTAAAAGCATAATAAGGTTGTTTATTGCTAGAAAAGGACAGCTGAATTGTCTGTGCTCAACGCCTTACGGCATCAGAGGTAAAAGCATATCAGAGTAGAGGTCTTAGAGGACTCAGAGTTGATCGGTGCTCAACGCCTTACGGCATCAGAGGTAAAAGCATTCTCATCGGGTTGTTTGAGTTCAGATCCGCAATTACTGATGTGCTCAACGCCTTACGGCATCAGAGGTAAAAGCATTGTCATTGGCTCCATAAATAATTTTGGCTTGCCCGTGCTCAACGCCTTACGGCATCAGAGGTAAAAGCATCTGTATTTTGTACACATACCTCCATTATATGCAAGAGTGCTCAACGCCTTACGGCATCAGAGGTAAAAGCATTGTGTTCAGGATGGACAGCCTCCCAGTTCAATCCCCTGTGCTCAACGCCTTACGGCATCAGAGGTAAAAGCATTACCTTCTTCGACTTCTATGCCCACTTTGTTGATTCGTGCTCAACGCCTTACGGCATCAGAGGTAAAAGCATATTTGACATGAATGCGATCACACGCGTGCCTCCTGGGGCATGTGCTCAACGCCTTACGGCATCAGAGGTAAAAGCATATTTAGCCCAAGCTTTAGAGCAAGGGTTGATTCGTGTGCTCAACGCCTTACGGCATCAGAGGTAAAAGCATCACCCCTATGTGCGCCAAGATAGCAAGGAAGTAGGTGGTGCTCAACGCCTTACGGCATCAGAGGTAAAAGCATGGGCTGGACTTTGGCGGGCTACTTTAGCAGGTGCAAGTGCTCAACGCCTTACGGCATCAGAGGTAAAAGCATCATCGTATCAGAGCCGCTGGAGCCCATGTTAATTAAAGGGTGCTCAACGCCTTACGGCATCAGAGGTAAAAGCATATTACGGTCTCCATTGCCGGCGGTGTTTCGGCAGTTAGCCCGTGCTCAACGCCTTACGGCATCAGAGGTAAAAGCATGAGGTATCTCAAGGGCTACCCGGTCAAGCCAGTCGTCTAGTGCTCAACGCCTTACGGCATCAGAGGTAAAAGCATAAATGGAAATTCATCAGAATATCCATTTATCTAGGGAGGCATTGTGCTCAACGCCTTACGGCATCAGAGGTAAAAGCATATTCCTGGCGCTGTTAAGTCAACCGCAGTCAAGCCGTGCTCAACGCCTTACGGCATCAGAGGTAAAAGCATATACATTATCGGATGAGGAAATTTCGATGATTATTCCGTGCTCAACGCCTTACGGCATCAGAGGTAAAAGCATTGCCGTCCGTGGGAAGGAAGGTGAGAAGGAAATCGTTGGTGCTCAACGCCTTACGGCATCAGAGGTAAAAGCATGATTGGTACGAATGCGCCAAAGATGACCTTATTAATGGTGCTCAACGCCTTACGGCATCAGAGGTAAAAGCATACAAGCGCCTTTTTGGCTTTGTCAGTCCAGACTCCGCTGTGCTCAACGCCTTACGGCATCAGAGGTAAAAGCATAATCGAAATTATCAAGGGGTGCTCTTTTGAACTTCTGTGCTCAACGCCTTACGGCATCAGAGGTAAAAGCATCTTGAAGTGCAAGAAGTTTTTGCCGAACCGTACTTTGTGCTCAACGCCTTACGGCATCAGAGGTAAAAGCATAATTTAATTGCCGTTTTTTTATGCCTTTAATTAAGTGCTCAACGCCTTACGGCATCAGAGGTAAAAGCATCGGCTCATTCCGCTCTACCTGATCCGCACCCAACTGTGCTCAACGCCTTACGGCATCAGAGGTAAAAGCATTTTAACCCAGCGTAATTGTCTTTTGCCTGAGTTAGTGCTCAACGCCTTACGGCATCAGAGGTAAAAGCATGATATGTTGATGGGGATGTACCTCAAACAAACGACGTGTTCAACGCCTTACGGCATCAGAGGTAAAAGCATTAGGATTGCCAGACACTCCTATGAATCGTAAGGCAGGTGCTCAACGCCTTACGGCATCAGAGGTAAAAGCATTGCCACAGCATAGGCTAAATCATAGTGTAACAAACTTTTTCCGTGCTCAACGCCTTACGGCATCAGAGGTAAAAGCATGATTGAATTTAGGGGTGGAAATTCCACAGAGATTAGGTGCTCAACGCCTTACGGCATCAGAGGTAAAAGCATTGGAAATGGAGCGACGCAGACAGCCGAGACTGTAAGTGCTCAACGCCTTACGGCATCAGAGGTAAAAGCATCTTTTTTTTAGCCAAATAATCTTTCAAGTATATCGGTGCTCAACGCCTTACGGCATCAGAGGTAAAAGCATGCTCTTGCGAGCCGATATCCGAGGCATGACATAGAGAGTGCTCAACGCCTTACGGCATCAGAGGTAAAAGCATAAATCTGTACAGGCAAAAATTGAAATTATAGAGAAAGTGCTCAACGCCTTACGGCATCAGAGGTAAAAGCATGTTCCCATGTTGTAATTACCGATATTTTTTATCTGTGCTCAACGCCTTACGGCATCAGAGGTAAAAGCATGTTGATTGCTCCACTTTAAAATTGGTTGATCGCCTTCGTGCTCAACGCCTTACGGCATCAGAGGTAAAAGCATACAAATTCTTTTCAGATAATCGCTGGGACTAGCAAGTGCTCAACGCCTTACGGCATCAGAGGTAAAAGCATGTTTTAGAAATCAAAACTGATCTCCTCCCATTACCGTGCTCAACGCCTTACGGCATCAGAGGTAAAAGCATGAAAGTATTCCCAGTAAAAATGGAGAGTATGGATTGTGCTCAACGCCTTACGGCATCAGAGGTAAAAGCATAGTAGCTTTATATCTTTTATCTTGAATAAGCAAAGAGTGCTCAACGCCTTACGGCATCAGAGGTAAAAGCATATAGTTCTTCAATTCAAAGGTATGTAATAAGTATAACTGTGCTCAACGCCTTACGGCATCAGAGGTAAAAGCATCAATATTCGATCGCGATTAACTTTGAATCAAACAGTGTGCTCAACGCCTTACGGCATCAGAGGTAAAAGCATACATGGCAATAAAAAATGTTACTAAGGGAAGCATAATTACGCGTGCTCAACGCCTTACGGCATCAGAGGTAAAAGCATATATCCTTTAAGTAACACAATTGAAAAATTTGTCCGTGCTCAACGCCTTACGGCATCAGAGGTAAAAGCATTATCTGACCGTCAAATTTCTTTGCACGTTGGGTGCGTGCTCAACGCCTTACGGCATCAGAGGTAAAAGCATGAAAGAAATTAGAATCATTCAAGTCAATCAAGAAATGTGCTCAACGCCTTACGGCATCAGAGGTAAAAGCATTTTTGGTTTCTTCAAGGTTCGATTTGTTGATTTTGTGCTCAACGCCTTACGGCATCAGAGGTAAAAGCATGCAGGAGTTTAGGGCATTCCTGTATCTGGCTAAATCGTGCTCAACGCCTTACGGCATCAGAGGTAAAAGCATATGACAATGATAGCAATGATTACGATTCTCCCTACGAAAACGTGCTCAACGCCTTACGGCATCAGAGGTAAAAGCATGAAAACTAACTAGCTAATTTTGGTCTAATATGTGTAAGTGCTCAACGCCTTACGGCATCAGAGGTAAAAGCATAGCTACCGAGAAAATTGTGGCAAGCATCTTTCCTTTTTCGTGCTCAACGCCTTACGGCATCAGAGGTAAAAGCATGAATGACAATCTTTATGCGGAAAGCAACCATAATGTCGTGCTCAACGCCTTACGGCATCAGAGGTAAAAGCATAATCAAAGTCCAGTTTTACTGATCCAAACTGATGAAGTGCTCAACGCCTTACGGCATCAGAGGTAAAAGCATACTGCTCGATCCTTTTTTTGCTCTCATAATACTCTTATAGTGCTCAACGCCTTACGGCATCAGAGGTAAAAGCATCAAGATTTAGAGAGAATTATTAAAGTTGCTTTACTAGTGCTCAACGCCTTACGGCATCAGAGGTAAAAGCATAGTTGAATTCTTGTACAAAGTCAAAGCCGAAATTGACGGAAGTGCTCAACGCCTTACGGCATCAGAGGTAAAAGCATTACCGGGGTTTTTTACGACAATTTTTCTTGGAATGGTCAATAGTGCTCAACGCCTTACGGCATCAGAGGTAAAAGCATTTTCAAGTCTAAAACACTATGATCACAAATTGTATTGTGTGCTCAACGCCTTACGGCATCAGAGGTAAAAGCATACGTGACACAGCAGTATAGAAAAGCCTAGGCACTTCAGTGTGTGCTCAACGCCTTACGGCATCAGAGGTAAAAGCATGCGCTACTTATGAGAGTTACACTACAACCCCTCTCCTGTGCTCAACGCCTTACGGCATCAGAGGTAAAAGCATAAAATGTGGTTTCTCAGCGCGCTGAAATCGGAGGCGTGCTCAACGCCTTACGGCATCAGAGGTAAAAGCATACCGGGTAAAAGCCGCTTCGGAAGCAGGGCTAAAGGAGTGCTCAACGCCTTACGGCATCAGAGGTAAAAGCATATAGATCCACCGGAAATTATCGTTTAGCCCCCTCAGGTGCTCAACGCCTTACGGCATCAGAGGTAAAAGCATGATCGGGGGGACAGAGCTATCTTCTCAATTTGAGAAGTGCTCAACGCCTTACGGCATCAGAGGTAAAAGCATTCGGATACGCTACGCCAGCCTCGTCAGGGTCAGCGGGAAATTGTGCTCAACGCCTTACGGCATCAGAGGTAAAAGCATAGAAACCCGCGACACAGGACCAGTCCGTCAATTAGTGCTCAACGCCTTACGGCATCAGAGGTAAAAGCATGACAGCCTCTTCCCACAGCCCTGAATCTTCATCAAAGGAATCGTGCTCAACGCCTTACGGCATCAGAGGTAAAAGCATGCGATCTTCCTCTAAGGAAAGCACCCCCTCACAGCTTGTGCTCAACGCCTTACGGCATCAGAGGTAAAAGCATAATAGGGGAGAAAGTACCATAAGAAAATATTTAGCCCAAGGTGCTCAACGCCTTACGGCATCAGAGGTAAAAGCATGGGTTGCTGTAGATTTGGTATCAAAACCTGTTTCGTGCTCAACGCCTTACGGCATCAGAGGTAAAAGCATAAATTAAGCGCGATTGGGAAATAGAGCCGGGTGTACCTGTGCTCAACGCCTTACGGCATCAGAGGTAAAAGCATAATTTGAATCGGATGTGGCTATCCGAGTCATATTGTGCTCAACGCCTTACGGCATCAGAGGTAAAAGCATGGCCACCAAGGATTCCGACACTACCGCCCGTAGATCGTGCTCAACGCCTTACGGCATCAGAGGTAAAAGCATCTCTCGGTGCCCAAAACTATTGCCTCTGCAATCTTGTGCTCAACGCCTTACGGCATCAGAGGTAAAAGCATTCCCATTCTTTCTCGATCTCAAAACTTGAAATGCTGTGCTCAACGCCTTACGGCATCAGAGGTAAAAGCATACCTTGAAAACGCTCATAGAGGGAGCAGGATACTCAAGTGCTCAACGCCTTACGGCATCAGAGGTAAAAGCATAGGGGGGCTTTTTTAGCACCTGGGGGATCTCTCTCGTGCTCAACGCCTTACGGCATCAGAGGTAAAAGCATCTACGGGCCTCGCTCCCTCTACCCGCTCCCCCAAGAAAGTGCTCAACGCCTTACGGCATCAGAGGTAAAAGCATAAAATCACATAACTGGGAAAAAACAATGATTCTCTAGTGCTCAACGCCTTACGGCATCAGAGGTAAAAGCATGCGATCCCGGCAGGTTTTTACTGGGTCCCCGATGGGTGCTCAACGCCTTACGGCATCAGAGGTAAAAGCATCCGTTTCTAAGTTTGCACAAAACGTAGAGGCAAAGTGCTCAACGCCTTACGGCATCAGAGGTAAAAGCATAGCTATCTTTTTATGAAGCTAATTTGCTATTGAAAGTGCTCAACGCCTTACGGCATCAGAGGTAAAAGCATGCCGGAACCTACACCACTTATATGATAAACCCTCCCAGACAATTTTGCAAGTAGCTTTCGCGAAATCTCAATAAACTCCCCATTCTTGAGAAAAAGCTCTCTACTCACCTCCCTACTTAGTCCCTCAAAGGCTTATCCTGTTTAGAGTTTAGCATTTTGCAAGCTCCTCGTCAACCCCTCAAAACGCTAAACCCTAATCATGGCAAAGGTTCTGGCCCTTATTCACCCCTATCAGGAACAGACAAGCAAAGATGCTTGCCAAAAATCCCAATCCGGTACAACCCAGGGGACATCAAAGAATGCGAAATCCCTCCCCCACCTCCGGCCAAGCCCCCACACGGTTATAATGTTGCAAATCCTCCACACATTGATGAGATAAACGCACTAACAACAAACTATCTTCTGCTGTTAAAATTTTCTCCAATTCCCATCGTAACTTTTCCCGATCGCGTTGATTGAGCCAACAGCGAAAAATGGAGTATTGAATTCTCTCGCCATAACCTTCGAGCAACTTATAAGCCTTGCGCCACCGCTTCGGGTCGCGGATATCATAGAGCAACAAATACCAATTTTTAGCCGTCATATTCTCACCTCACCGCAAAATTAACTGTCCAAATAAACCCGCTTCACCGGACCATTCTTTCTCCAACAACCGCACTTCTAACTCCAACAAACGACGGTAAGTAAGAGAATAATTTGTCACGGGATGTTTCCATGTTTCTTCCTTACGTTTTTCGTAAAGTTCAATTAACTTTTTCTTGCCAGAATCACTCAACCAAACCTGCTCTCCTCGCACATCAAAATCAGCCAGCACATCCCACTGATTACGATTAACAGAAGCCATGACAGTCATATCGACTAAAGGGACTCGGAAAATTTCCATTAAATCTAATCCTAATGGTGCGGCTTGAGAGCGAGGTTGATGATAAAATCCCAAAGCCGGTTCTAACCCTACCGTGAGAATGGCATTCATTACATCTTTCAAAAGTAAGGCATAGCCAAAGCTAATTAAACAATTAAATCGGTCTTTGGGAGGGCGACGGTTGCGATTAGTAAAATGCAATTCAGGGGCAACATTAGCATGAATTAAACTAGGTAAAGCCCCAAAATACAATCCCGCTAAATTACCCTCAAATCCCAATAAAGATGCCAGAGATTTTGCCTGGGTCACTTGTTTAATAACCCCTTGCATTTGCTTAATAGCATCCTTTAAAACTGGCGGCACATCTTTAATACCCCGTGTTGCCCGCATTAAAAATTTCCGTTGTCCTTGAGCCCGACAATTAACTAATTTTTTTGCCAATTCCAAACAGATTTCAGGATTCGTTAAAGCCTCATATTGACGAATACGACGTTGAATACTCCCTTCGCGGGAATCAAAACTGCCTATATATCGTCCACCACCAGAAATGAAATGAACTCCGATGCCTTTTTCCACACAAAAATGTAAGGCTTGGGTGGAAATTTGCGAGAAACTATGTAATACTAATTGTCCTATTTGTTGAGAAGAAATTAGTTCAAGGGGTTGATTTCGACGGGTTATTTTGATTTGTTCTCCAGAGCGTCCTACCGCGGTTCCTGGTTCTAAAATATGGATGATTTGACGATCATCATCTTCTGGAAAAAGCCGAATAGGTTGCCATTCTTTTTGATGAGAAAGTCGGGCTTCTTCTGGTAAACAAACGGGGGCTAAAGAACAACGAGTACAGAGTCTTTCATTGTCGGTAACGGGGGGACGGTGAGTAGCTATTTTCAAGAGTTGAGCTTTTTCAATGGCTACTTTTACGGTTTTTCGTCCTTCATCATCAACGGGAATATGAACCAGAATATTATCGGCATGATAACGAATTCTTGCTTCTTGAATTGTGACTTTCTGGGCTGATTCAATTAAACAAGCATAGGCAAGAACTTGTAATTTATCGCTTTCCCAAGCTTGGGGTTTATTATTAGCATCACGGTGACAAGAGCCGCGTTTATGTTCATAGGGAATGATTTGATTATTACGAGTGCGAAGGGCATCAACACGACCGCGTAATCCTAATTCTTCGCTTTCGAGATATAAATCTTCCCATTCTCCATCTTCTTGTTTTTCTAGGTTTTCATGGAGTCTGCGTCCGGCGAATACCGCGGCATTTTGGGTATAAAGTTCTTCGACTTCTTCTAAGTAGAAGAGACGAGGACAATAAGATAACGCGTGTAAGGCAGAAACGCGTATTGTTTCATTTTGAGATTCGAGTGTTTCTAAAGCAAACATGAGTTTAATGTCATAAGTTTGAGTTTAACACCTAACGGCATCTGAGGTAATATTTACTGGTACAATAGTACGATAGGCGGGCGGGTTTATTAAGGTTGTTTGTGGGTATTAAAGATATGGGTGAACCCGCCCCTACATTGATGCTAAAATGTGAGAAATAATTGATCGTAAAATATTGAAGAAAACCTGTAGGGGCGGGTTCACCAATCAATTTGACTACCCACAGATAACCTTAATAAACCCGCCCCCACCCAAGGAATAACCCCTCACAACCATCCCCAGCCCACCGTGAAATTCCATTAATAATTAATAGGGGGATGGGGGCGGGTTTTTATCGCAACCCATTTAGATTAAGACTCTTGTGGTAGGATAGTTGTAGATTAAGGCTTTTAAAGAATGTCCTAATGTTTTTCCTGTGTGGTATATCATTTGTCGGTGGGGTGGGGGCGGGTTTTGTGCAGTTATCTGTGGGTATTAAAGATATGGGTGAACCGGCCCCTACATCAATGCTAAAATGTGAGAAATAATTGATCGTAAAATATTGAAGAAAACCTGTAGGGGCGGGTTCACCAATCAATTTGACTACCCACAGATAACCTTAATAAACCCGCCCCCAGCCAAGGAATAACTACCTTATCTATGGTAAGTCGTGATTTGATCACAGATTTAACCTATTAGATATCTCCGAAAAATCGTCTTAAAGACAGGCAAGATGCCTACCCTACAGTAGTTTTTTGAGATGTCTATTATTACAGGAGAAAATTTTTCCTGTGGGGGTATGATTCCTCGGACTATTCTGAGTGAATAACAGTCCAAGCTAATTCAGGAATTTGCCAATTTTGAGAGATTTTTGGTTTTCCATACCGTCGCCATCTTGTCCCCTGAGAACCGACATGATCGACCCAATAAGGTAATGTTAATAAGCCGTCTTCATCTTGAATTAACCAAGACAGTTTTTGTTGTTTATCTTGTTCGCAAAGCAATGTGACTGAGTTAACTAAATCTCGACTTTCTCCTAAGCATAAACCGCCAAAACGGTTAATGGTTGCTGGATTTTCTAGGGCTTTTTGTACGCGTTCTGGTAAGGTTGGGGTTGCCCGATCGCGTCCGGCATCTACCCAGAGGAAAAACTGAATATTTGTCAATAATTCTTGATAATCTGGTCGGGCATTAGAGGGATCGTGAATATCCTTTTTTTTGAATCTCCGAAAAGTGCGAAGTACGGTAGATTTTTGGGGCTGAGAGAGGAGCGCGATCGCGAGTTTTACGCCACAATGTTTATATCTATTTTCTTCACCCACCATCGATAATAACATTCCATAAACCGTTGATGGAGGGGGAACGGGATAAGTTTCTGCATATTCCCGCGCGCGAGATTGACGAAAACAAGCGATGGGAACTTCTATTTTTAAACCAATCTGTTTCATAAATTTCACCACAGAATTTGACTGACAAGAAAAGTTTGTATAGCAGAAGGAAGAAGGAAGAAGGAAGAAGGAAGAAGGAAGAAGGAAGAAGGAAGAAGGAAGAAGGAAGAAGGAAGAAGGAAGAAGGAAGATGCAATAAAATGAATGGGTTTCAGCAATTAAGAACGTCCTAACGTCCTCGCGTAGTGCTATCATTGCCTTGATTTGTGAAAAAATGAGTGATCACATTGGGAGCATCCCTAAATAGGTAGTGGGAGCGTCTCGCTCCCTAGGGAGATCAGAGGGAGCGAGACGTTTGTGCTGAGTGCTACGCACACGCTACGCGTTAGCGCAGCTTGCGCGCAGCGCAAACGCACAGGCTGAGTCGCTGCGCGACAGGCTGCGCCAACGCCAACCCACTACAGTTTTTTTGCTTCTGTGAGATGCTCCCGCTCACATTTGGGGGGCGGGCAGGCAAGATGCCTGCACTACCTTGACAGGAAAAACCAGAGTTAAAACAACTCTAAATCATTACTAACTCGTTGTTTTAAATCTTCTACAGTGGCTTTAATTCCTGGGAAGATATTCGCGCCTAAATCTTTAGCGGTTTCACCTTCAACAGTATCCGCGATCGCGCCTCCGATCCAAAGTTCTTCAGGATCAATATCACCATTTTGAACACGCCGAATTAAGTCGGGTATTGTCATCTCACCATCATAGTCTTCTTGAAAACAATAAAGCAATCTGGGAGCAAAATCGTGAGTCCATCGTAAGACAATACTATCAGGGGAAAAATCAAAGAGAAATCGTGCATGATTTCCCCCTACTTCTCCCAAGGAAATTAAACCATCTAAAACAGCGATGGTACGGGTTTTATCCTTAAGGCGATCGGGGGTTAAAGCAAAACCATATTGATAACGAGTCGCGTGGACTTCCGTGCCATAAAGAGAATTTCGTCCCTTTGTGCCACTGGTAGAATTAAAGGTAAGATCGCCTTCAAAACGCTTTGTGGAAACAGCACGAGTCACCTCTAAAACGCCACGTTTTGCCGTTGTTGTACCTTTAGGTGCTGATTTCTTCCCCTTGGGTTTTGGTTCATCGGAGGCTTCTTCTTTCGCACCTTCCGCACGCATAAAACCTAATACATCATCATCAATATAGAGTGTATCATCAAAGGCGGGATTCTGCCAGATATTATCATTTTCATGATCATTCCATTGACGATTGACGACATAACCATTCTGAGAAGTTTGCCAATAGTAACGCAGAGCCCAGCGAATAGCTTCAGCGGAAACCGTTGTGTGAACTTCACCACGCCAAAATAATTTTTGCAGTGTGGTAATATTGCCTTCATTTTCGCCACGATTATTGGCAGCAGTCCCGTAAGAAGTCAAAATATTGCCAAACAAATGAAAAGTCATTATTCTTACCTCCTAAAATCTATTGAAATTATTAATGGACATCTCCAAAAATTACTGTAGGGTAGGCTAACCCTGCCAGAGACATGATTTTTGGGATATGTCTAATGAACTTAATCAAATTTCTACGCGAAGGACTTTTTGAGAGTTAGTCATTTAACCAAGGAAGTCCAATTGAGTCTTCATCCTCATTAGTCATTTTTTCGAGCGGATTAGAATCTAAATTTTCCTCCTTATCAGTCGTTTCTTTGCCTTTATAACTGGCTAAAGCTAGTAAGGCTAAATCTCTTCCTTTTTTCCACTGCTTCTCATCCATTACTAATTTCCTTAAATCCGACCAATGTTCTTGTAAAGTGGGAATCCGTCCAGCCCTTGACCAAAAATCCATCATAAATTCTCGGAAAGTTTCGGAGTTTTTACATCGGCCTAAGCCTGTTCTAATTCGGATTGTCACTCTTTCAAAGTTAAGAACATCACCTTCTTTTGTATTCTTAGCTACTTTGCCATAGGTATAACGAATTGCTTCATGGCAAGCCTGGACAAATAACCTTTCCAGTTCATCCCAATCAACTTTTTCAATCATTCTAAACAAACCTCCTCGTTCGTAAGTAAGTTTTTTAAACAGTTCATTACTGTTTACTTTATCCGCGATGCCAGAGTACCAAGGTTTTCCTCTGGCCAAATTTTCGCAAATAAGTTCTCTGGCAAAACTCGGCGCGATAAACCCCCCTTTTTTTCCGGCAATGTCGCGATCGCGTAACTCATTCCTGCACACTTTATAAGTCTGACAAACCTCAGCAGTCGCTTCCACCAGATATAAATCTGTTCGTGTTTTTTGTTGAGTCGCCCAAGGGACACTTCCCAGTGTCAAAACCTGACAGCGTGGTACATAAAATTTTCGTGCTATTTTTGTGGTAGTTTCATCGGTTAAGAAGCGCAATGCGGCATCCCCTAAACTACAAGCATGAAAGTCTTTATAGGTAGCCAATCTCGCTTTATCCTGTTGCTTCTTTTGGGCAAACTTTTCTAAGTCAATAATCTCAGGAATCACTAGAGCATAAAGTGCTCGTTTATCCCTTAATTGAGAATGGAGAATATAGTAATAACACGCGATCGGAGCAAAAAGCAAAATCAAAGCATTTTCTGGAGATTCCTGAAAACTGGTATCAGCACTAAAAGCAATATGACGAACTACCGCACCCGGATTCAACCAACCCGCGACACTAATGGGTTTAGTTAAAAACTTTCCTTCTTTGTCACAAAGCGCGATCGCAAACTCCTGATAAACATAACTTTGTAACATTTTATAGGTAACGGGAATTTCTATCTCATCTAACCGAAGTGATTCTGTTTTCACACCCAGAGATTTATGAGTGCTATTATGTTGTAAAAAAGTCCCTAAAATTCCTTGATGTAGAATAATTTGAGCATCTTTTATCATCGTTTTTGAATTTAACCCTCTTAGGGAAATGAGTCCATCATTAATTTGAAATGACTCCGATAAAAGCCATTCTAACGCGACTTTATCATTACCTTCCCAATTCAAAATTACCCCACGGCGAGAAAGTTCCCAAGTTAAACCTTGAGGGACAATTACTTTTTCTTTCTCCAATTGTTTCAATGTCATCCATAATCCGGCTAACCCCGCACGATGTAAGAAAGTAAAACTAGGATTGCTTAAATTTAATTCTATTTGCATGATTCCGCTCCGGTTTCTTCACTATAACAAACTTCATCAGTCGGTGCAATGGGATAAAAGCGTTTTCGCTTCCATTCCGATAAATTTTTGGGAATCCGAATGGGTACAGCCCAAGCTACGGCTTCGCGCATAAAAGACTTATCTTTTCGCTGATTTGCCGCGTCACGAATAGCACTCAAATCTTGCTCCAATAAAACAGTAATTGTAGAACCCCCTTGTCGTAAAATACCCGGATAGTTACCCCAATGCCCATCTAACCAAGTTGAAGAAACTGTTTTTGATGTATCACAACCCAATTTTGAGGCTATTTCGGACAAATTTGCTTGAGAAATTGCCGTTTTATTGTGTAATTTGTCAATTAAATCATGTCCTGTCTTTAATTCTGTCTTATCATAAGGTTTCTCATTTTGCCAAGGATAAATAATGGCAAGACGAGTTCCTTCTTCGGGTTTTGTCATGCGACGATTTAAACGTCCTAAGCGTTGAATTAATGAGGACGCGGGAGCCATTGCTGAAATTAGTAAATCCGCACTCAAATCTAATGACATTTCACAGACTTGTGTGGTAATGGCTAAAACCGGATAATTGTTTGTCTGAAAAGCATCAATAACAGCTTTATGCTTTTTCAGACGATCTTGATAACGATAACGACTGTGATAAATCAGTAGTTGTCTCTCTAATTCCGGTAAATGTTGAGAAAGCTTGGTTTTCGCTAGACGATAAAAATCAATACAAGTCTGTACTGAATTTGTTACCCATAAAACTTTCTGCTTATTTTGTAACGCGTTAATAATAGGATTCCAGATTTCCGTGAGTTGATCAAAATCGGTGATTTCCGAAAGATATTGAATTTGATAACGCTTTAACTCCTCTAATTCTTTTGGCCCTTCGATGGGTTCCTCTATTTCTTCACCTAATTCGGCCATGACTTCACGAATTTTTTGCAATTGTCCGGGGGTAAAGCTGGCACTCATTAATAAAATAGGCGCACCTCGAAATGTTCTTAAGAAATATAAAAGCGCTCCAAATAGGCTAGAATCATAGGCATGAACTTCATCAAATACAAAAGCCGATCGCGTGATGGCGGGCCAAGCATAGAGAGGTTTACGGTTATTTTGAATTAATCCTAAAACCGAATCAACGGTACAGACAATCAATTTTTTTCGCCAAGTTTGAAAGGCACTTAATCGAGTATCTATTTCCTCAGAATCATCGGAGTCTCCAGAGAAAAGTAACTCACGATCTAAATCAGCACGCGAGTGCATTAAAGTGGATTCTATTTCCGTACCATTGGCATAGTCAATATAGCCTTGAGACGCGGTTCCCGTTGTGGGATAACAGAAAAATAAACGTTTCCCTACAGCCCAATTCTTTGCCCAATCATAAGCCGCGATCGTTTTTCCCGTGCCGCAGCCCGCTTTCACTAAAGTGACTCGATGAGAACTACTAGAAATCTGCTTTTGAAAACCGCGTAAAGGCTTTCCGTGAAGACGTTGTTTAACTAATTCCTGAATCTCATCCGTCGATAATTGCAATTGTAAAACTTCTTGCATCCAATCCTTAAAATTTTCTTTAACCAGAGGCAACGCGGAACCCGCTAAATCAGCCGCGATCACGGTTGCTTTCACCGCGGCCGTAAATTTTTGATACTGCCAATCAAGTTGAGATTCCAAGTCCATAAACTCTTCACACAAAGACTCTAAATGCCTTTCTAATTGAGACTTTTGCCAAACTTGTTGAGGGAAATCAGGCAGTTTTTCGGGTAATCCCAGAAACTTACTTCCCATTTTTAGCACTGCTTTAAAATCGGCATGATCAGTGTAAATTATGAGTTGACTACCAGTGCCATCAGGAATTTTACTAATCCCGTCAAATGGAATATATTTACCATTTTTACCCGGTTCAACCCCTATTTTGAGATGATGACCCATTGCCGCCCAAACCGCGATGATCAAATTAGCATTTTTACAATGCTCTAACCAGTTTCTAACAGTACAAACTCTCAAGGCTAAAATACCACTAATGATTTCATGCCGAAGCATTTGTCTATCCGCGTGATCTTTTGATTGCTTTTGAATTTTTTTCCTGTAGCTTAGTAGGCTTGGCTCGGGTGAATTAGGATCTATTGATTTCAGGTAAACCATGTCTTGAAAATGTTGATTTGCTTTGCCCCAATCGTGTAAATAAGCTCCTAATTTCACCGTGTTGGCAAAGTAATCAAGAGAAAAAGACTCTAAACCTAATTGTTGAAAAATAATCTCTCCTAATTCTTCTACTAAAATTTCCGCGGCTTCCATGACACAGCTTATATGACCTGTATATGTAGCAGCGCCCTTGACTTGGGAAGAAATCGCGTCTTTTTCCAATAAAGATTTTGCGAGTAATCTCGGAAAGTTTGTCATATTTTTATTACCCTAGAACACCCCAAAAAATCCACAACCCATGTGACGTTTTCCTCCTATTCCCCACTGTTGTAACTTCAGAGAATCTTGATCACTTAATCCCGATATTTCCGTGGTAAAACCAATGATTTGATACTGTTTAATTTTAATGGTTTTACGACAGATGTTCCCTTGTTTATCAAGAGACACAGACGCGAGTCCTGAAATCCCTAAGTTATTTAGTTGTTCTCTCACAGATGCTAAAAATTTATCGGGTTCCCAGGAATTTTTAATGGTGACAATTCTGGCTTTCAGCCTTTGGGCGGGTTCCAAAAAAGATATCTGGGGAATACCAATTTTAATTGGATGTCGTCCGACAGACACTTTGTTTCCGGCTAATTTATAAACAAGAGGAACCTGAGAAACGGGAATGCGTATTTTGAAGCAAGATTGATGGGTTAAAAAAATCTTGCCATTTTGATCGGCTAAACCAGGAATTGTCAAAATACTAAGTTTTTTTTCTTGACGAATTTCTGGAATCAGATGCACAAAGGCCGCGTATAAGCCATACCCATGATCCGCGGGTAAACTCTTTCCTACGACGGGAAATTTTAATTCGACAAAGGGTTCTAAATTCTCCCCTAAATTTGGGGACGCAGAAAAGTTAACAGAGGTAATCACTTGAGAATCTCCTCCTAATAATGTTAATTTTTACAATTCTTTGATCTCACTCGATCTTCTCGCGTTGTTATAGACGCGAGCAATATGACGCGATACGGAACCGCTCACAGGTTCCCTAATGGGTTAATCTTATCTCTCGCGTAATAGACATCTCCCAAAAATAAGGTCTCTCGCAGGCAGGATGCCTGCGCCACAATAGTTGTTGGAGATATCTAATCTAACTCTCTCTCAAATGCTCAACACCTTACGGCATCAGAGGCGATTCACACGGCTTGAGGCTTACCTCTAAACATTAAAACATCAATAATTTAGGTTTAGCAAAAAAAACAAGAAAAGTCAAGAGGTTTGGAAAAAATTTTGAGATGAAATGTTCAACGCCTTGCGGCATCAGAGGTAATGAGCAGAGAAGATGGTTGAACCCCACTGCCCTACAGGACTGGGTAGTTCACAACCTCTAAGCAGTAAAAGTGCTCAACGCCGTTCTGTAAGTCGGTTCTGAAATGAGGACGGCATCTGTGGTAAGGACTAGAATAACACAAAAACGAGAGGGTTGACGGTGTTCAAATTGTTCTTGCAGAATAGGGCCTCTGTGGAGAAAACAGAACCCACCCCGGAAAGGGGATGGATTTTCTAGGGTTTTTCTGTGAGACGATTATTGCCCAGGCGACTTACTCGCGTCAGGACTACTCTTAGGAGAGGGAGAAGAAGAGGGAGAAGAAGAAGGAGAAGGTTTTAATGTTTCACCCTTTGCTAACTGCTTAATTTGATCCTTATACTCAGAAGGGGCCATTGACAACGCCTTGGTAAAAAGTTGTTGAGACTCCGAGGGTTTCCCCTGTAACTTGAAAACAATAGCCTTTGCTAAAACCGGACGAAAATCCTTGCCATCGAGTTTGGCAATTTCATCATAAATCGCGATCGCCTCATCATAGCGTTTTTGTTCAGAGTAAACCTGGCCTAAAATCAACTGCACCGAAGCAATATCAATAGAATTAGGTTGAGCCTGATTAGCCGCGGGAGCAGCTTTCAAAGTATCCTGTAACAAACCGATCGCGGCTTCGGGACGTTGTTGCTGCAATAACAAATTCACCAACCCCTGTAACGCGGCAATAGTACCCGGTTTAGCCGTCAAAAGATTACGATAAGCAAGGGCAGCCCCTTCGAGGTTCCCGGTGTACTCATTAGCCTGAGCCAATAAAACCGAATATTCCACATTATCAGGATTCAACTTAGCCAACTTTTCCAGAGGCGCGATCACATCCTTAATTTGAGCAAGCTTCTGACGCACCAGCTCCAAACGCACCTGCAACAAACCCTTTAAAGCCGTTTGATTATCGGGTTCGCGCTGCAAAACCAACTCATAACCCCGTGCTTGGGCTTGTAAATCAGATTGTGCCGCAGCCGTAGCCGTAGCCGTTTGACTCGGAGAGGGAGAGCGGGATACTACCTGATTTTCCTTAAGAATTCCACTAACGAGAGGAATAACCGAAAAACCGACAAAGGCAACGAGGGATAACAACATCACCACCGTAACCAACACACGACGCTTATCCACCATTGAAACTAATTCCTAAAACCTTAATCGTGCAAACAAACACCAAGCTCCTGCCCTATTAAATCATTAATTTGAGCAAGCTTTTCTCTAAAGATAGGGCTTTTGCGCGGAGGATCTCCACTGAGTCCGCCGAAATCCAAGCTACACGAACAGACAACCCGTCTTTTTTCTTTGACACTCCTGTGCAATCAGGCGAAGGGATTGTGGGAACACAGGGATTCTCATAAATTAACTTTTCTTAATGATCTTGACCGTCTGTGCGAGGGCTGTTAGGGTCAAGAGAAATTATTACTAATCTCTCCCTCCCATTCGGAACCGTGCTTGCGACTTTCATCGCACACGGCTACTCCAGTGTCCCCTTGTCATTTGGGGACTTCCCGACTCTTTCCCATATAAAAATCTTCGGCATATCTTCTATCCACTTCCATTCAACTTTATCCCAACATTGGGCTAACCATTTGTGGAATTTGGAAAGACTTATTTTTTCCGAATTTCTATTAGGTCGATTGCCGTTTTTTCATCGTGACAATGCCGATGTAGAAGTTGCAAATTTTTATATTCATCCTTGCCTCCAATGGCTCTGGGGATGATAGGGTCAACTTCCATTACATCTTCATTTCTGAAAGTCAATCCGCACTGAGGACATTTACCCTTTTGCTGTTTTAACAACGATGCCTTACGAATTGGCATTTCCGGGTTTTTCCCCAGCCTTGTACTCCAGTAAACTAGGTCGCCATCGTAGGGGCTTTTATCACCTTTGACTTTTACATAATCGACACTGCTGCATACAGTCTCACTATGTTTTAGTAACCGATAAGGGTTTTTACCTTCATCTCTGGTTGCGAATACCCAGTTATCACCACCGATGGAATGCCAGTACAGTTTATGTCCCGCATTGATATTCCCACAGCGGCGTTTTGCCCAACGTCGAAGTTTCAGGTATGTGAGGTAATCTTGTTTTGAGAGTTCTCCAACATTTTTAACGTCAGAGTTTTGATAGAAGGAAGTCCATCCCCTTATTACAGGGTTTAGGTCTAAAATTAATTTCGCTTGGGGTGATGACCTGTTATTTTTGATGATTCTTCCGATTTCCTCTTGGTGTGCCTTACTTGACTTCTTAGTAGGGGTGATGAGTACAAGAAAACCTAAGATTTTACCGTATGTACTTAAATTACTCCGGTATTTTCCAGCGGGGTATTGCCTAATGTGATGACCTAAAAAGTCAAAACCAGCTTTACCATCCTCACTTAACGTTTTATCGAAGGTGTGAGTTAGCCTTGTTTTCTCAGGTTTTAATTCTAAGCCAATGCCTGCTAACCATTCCGATATTATTTCTCGGCATCTTTGGACTACGGCTTTTTCTTCACATAGGATTACAAAGTCGTCGGCGTAACGTATTACATTAGGTTTTCCGACTTGTTTTCCAAATTTTTTGATTGAACCTCTGATGCGATTACCACTGTCAGAAGGAAATTCGTTTTCTATGCGTTGTTCTAAACCGTGGAGGGCTATGTTTGCTAGTAACGGGGATATGACCCCGCCCTGTGGCGTACCCTCTGATGTAGCAGTGAATACTCCTTGGTCAATTACTCCAGATTTTAGCCAGGACTTAATTTGTCTTCTGACAGAACCTTTTATTTTCAACTTTTGGAGTAGTTCATAATGGTTGATGCGGTCAAAACACTTTGCTATGTCTGCATCTAGTACAAACTTCGTTTTATGTTGGATACAGAGTTTAATCTGCTTAATCGCATCGTGACATGACTTTCCGGGTCTAAATCCGTAGCTGTTTGGCTCAAATAGTGCCTCCCATTCCGGCTCAATTGCGGATTTGACTACGGCTTGTAGTGCTCTATCAAACATTACAGGTATTCCCAGTGGGCGTTTTTCGTCTCTACCGGGCTTTGGTATCCATACTCTACGAGTTGGTTTTGATTTTCCGGTAATTCTTAACTCCGAAGCCAGTTTTAGACGCGCTTCTGGGGACAAGGATTTTACCCCATCCACTCCTGCTGTCTTTTTACCTTGGTTATCCTGAGTTACCCTTCTGACTGACAAAACCTTATTAAACCAAGACCTCATCAGCGTCTTTTGAAGTTTACGAACTTTCTTGACATCTCCACAACGAGAAGCAGCAAAAATGCGCTTTTGTAACTTGTAAACATATCGCTCGGCTTTACGCCAATTGATTTGCTTCCATCCCTCTGTGTCCGTACTTTGACCAGAATTAGGCTTTTGCATATCTACTTGTGCCTTTTTGCTTTTATCACTTTTGCGGTTTACGTCTGCGTATCCTGGGTATTAACCCATCCCTTTTGCGGCATTACTCGTTCATTCGAGTTAGGCATTGGCTTCTTAAACCATCCCAACCTCTTGTGTGCATTGAATTTGACAATCTGACTCTGCTAAATTACGGCAGGAGAACATACAAGAGGGTTATTTCGTTCCTATTATTCATTGATTAAATCCTTTAGGGCTTGTCTATCCGCCGGGGTTCTAAGTTGTGCGCTACCTCGGTTATACAATCCTGGTAGTCCTTACCCTTGTCTGATATTTCAGACCCAGGAGTTCAAATTTTCATTTGATGAGCTTATATCCCCTGGCAATGAGTTACGGCGGTTGTATCGACAATTCGTTAGCTTACGCTTCTACCCCACGACTTCATTGCTTTCGTAATGATTCGGTTATAGGATTTTTGCTTGCGGCATCGGTATTCAGCTATCCCGATGGTCTCGCTTTCACCCCCGCTTTATACAAAGGTTGTCAGTCTTTGTATAGGGGAAACCAGATTACTCTGGCTTTTTGTGTGCTTTCAATCGCGCACCACGACGGCAGGGCTTGTTTATTTTGGATTAGGTTATAATTGTCAGATGTTCTTAGCAATTGTTCCCCTTTTTTTTCCCCTGGTGGTTATAGCATTGTTGCTCTACCAGGTGTCTCACCTGCATGAATAATAAGTTATCTTTCGGTAGGGGCTTAAGCGCGAATATTAAGCTTAAAAAGAAACCTAACCCTACCGTTGTTGGTCATCCCCCCTTTCGGGTTTCGACCAAACGAATCGCACGCATATTCTCATTAATAACACATATTCTCAATGGTGAATAGATCAATCAACTATTCAAGATTGAGGATATGACTGCCCCTTCAGGGGCAGCCCATTCATCCCGCACCCTTTGCCCCCTCTACCGCGGGGGTTGGGGGGGGGCGGGGTGGGCTTAGAGGGATTTTTCTGTAAAATATCGAAAACTGGCTTTAAACCCCCTTGTCGTTTCATAGACAGGGGAAAGTTTAGACATAGAGGGAAATAGTCCACGATGCCAACCCGCGTCACGGTTTCTCCTTTCCCTATATTCTCCGCCTGATATTTGGCCGTCCACTACTTAGAGTCAGGTTAAGCGGATTTTTCACCCTCCAGCTTGACTATTACTGTGTCATCGTAATTAATATAACTTCCCGAATGGGATGTGTCTCCGCTGCCAAAAACTTTTATGAGTCCTTCTTCTAATTCGTCTTCCAAGTCGAGTAAATCGACAAAATCTAATCCGCCCAAGGCTAGTGAGCCTCCCCTCACACCGCCGACAGAGGAAGCCGCGATCGCGCCTCCTCCTAGTGAGACTCTCATTGACTTGAGCAAACCGCCAAAACCACCAAAGTCTGAGACTCGTAGTGAGACTCTCATTGACTTGAGCAAACCGCCAAAACCACCAAAGTCTGAGACTCGTAGTGAGACTCTCATTGACTTAACCAAACGGCAAAAACCGCCCAAGGCTGAGACTCCTAGTGAGACTCTCATTGGCCCGCCAAAGCCGCCAAAACCACCGGAGCCGGAACCCCCAGTTTCAGTGCCAACGGCAACCACAACAAAAACAACCACGCGCCGCAGTACCCGTGTTTCTGCCACAGAAAAAACCATACCCCCAGAACCCCCCCAAGGGTTAGCCCAACCACCCGCGGCTTCACCCGTGCCCCCAGCCGTGCCTTCCCCAGTAGTGGCAAAACCTTCTGAGGCTCAAGAAACTGAAAGCAATATTTCAGTTTTGCGGCAATATCCCATTTCTCCGCCCAGTGAACCCAGACAATATCGAGCGATTGGCTTAGTCAAAGGTCGATATACCCCTATTGATGAACAGTTTACAAAGGGTAATCTCCAACGTACCGATGGCACCCTCATTGACTCGGTGTTATTGGGGCGTGTGATGAGTTTAATCAAAAATCATCTGGATTTAGAAAAGGAACATCTTTGGGTTGTTTATCCTCGCACTCGCCAAGAAGATGGTCATTTACATACCCAAATTATGGGGGTTTGGGAACCCGAAACCCTTTGTCGTACTCCCGAAGAAGAGTCCTCCGACTCTGCCATTACAACTCCTTTTGAAGATGGTTATTTTTCCATTCGGGGGGAAGTTATTTATCAATCTGTGGAGGAAAATCATCAATATCTGGTCGTCAAAATTAAGCAAGCCCCCCGCAAAGACGGCGAGACAATGAAGTTTTTTAAGTTGAAACTCTTAGGAAATCTTCCCGAAAAAGCTGTCTCTTATTTCTGGGATTTTCAGGTGCAATTGCAAGGCGATCACCTTGTTATTCAACAGGGAACCAATATCGGAGCCATGCCGATCAAGAAGCGTAAATTTCCTCCGGGTACTGGAAAACGGCCTTTTAATAAGAGAAGATCGGAAGACCAAGGTTCTTATCGTCCTGTCCCCAAATCCGATGGCGATAACACCCCCCCTTACAAGGAGTTTACCCCTAAACCCATAAAACGCTCTAAACCTCCTGAAGAATAAGGTGATTAGGGATTAGGGATTAGGGATTGGGGATTAGGGATTGGGGATTAGGGATTAGGGATTGGGGAAGATTGCTTTTTCCTTCTTCCCTCTTCCCTCTTCCTTCTTCCTTCTTCCTTCTTCCTTCTTCCTTCAAAAATTAATCTAAGCGAATTTGACTACCCCAGATATCTTGAGGTAAAAAAACTCTCTCTTTCGGTAAAGAGGCTACGGGCTTACTTAATGTAAAATCACCATTTTCAATCCACTGTTTTAACTCCAAAGCAACTTGACGTGATAGATAAAGACTCGCTAACGGTGCCACTCGTACCGCTTTTCCATCAATCATAATTCGACCGCTTTTTAATTGGGCATAACTAACGGAGCCAAAGGTAGGACGCACTCGCCGGGGAATGGAAAAATCTACGACTGGCGCGACAATATCTTGATCTTGAATCGCGCATTTTTCCACAATACTTTCGTTTAATACCGCAAAAGGAATACCGATACCTAACATCAGGGACGGACCATAATTTTTGAAATAGCAACCCCTCACCCATTTACTATTCATTTCTTTGGCATCTCCAATGACAGCTAAGGTTGACCCAGGGCCAATGGGTGTGCGGTTAGGTAAGCGTTTTTGTAAGGGGAAATGTTGGGTTCCCTCCCAGGTAATATAACCGATCGCGCCTCCTAAGAAAATCTTGCTACCAATGCCGATCGCGTCCAAGTCGGGATCGTTGAGTAAGGGAGAAAGGGCACCCGGATTAGAATAAACAGCATTACCCAAACGGGGTTGTAATGGGCCTAAATAGGTATAAAGTTGGCGATCTCCTCCATTGACACCGACAATAAAATTTTGATAAAGATTACGAGGATTAAATAAGTAAAATTGATTAATAGTATCACGGTTAATGGTGGTTTCAAAGGAAGCACGGGGATAACAGTCTGTGACTTGCCCGATCGCCCTTAAATGGACGGTTTTTCCCGCGATTAAATCTTCAATAACATGACCCCCACCTCGTTCTTTTGTTTCATCATTTTCTTCGACAATTTGAGTCGCACCTAAATATAAATCAACGGCACCAAAACCGGAATAAGCTAAGACACCATCAAGCCAACATTGCCGAATTTTTATCGGAGGATCGGTATGTCCTAAATTAATAATAGCCCCTGATGATTCCATTGGTTCAAATGTACCCGTGGTAATCACATCGACTTCTTTTGTCGCTTGAATAATACTGGTTTCTAGCACTCTGGCTTTCAATTCTTCAACCGTCCAAACAATCGCTTTTTTGCGACTTATTTTATCGTTAATTTCTTCTAGTGTTCTTTGCATAATTAATAATGAAGGATGAAGGATGAAGGATGAAGGATGAAGGATGAAGGATGAGGGTTTGCAACGGATTTTCAATGGATGTAAGGGATCATTACTTACCCATGAACACCAAAGAAACCGGGTTTCTGGCAGTTATCTGTTGCTTGAAATAACGATTTTGGGTTAATAAACCCGGTTTCTGCGTAACTCCTCACGGATGACAAATTGTTAACTATTAATTATTCCCTATCGTCTGCTCTCCCTATCTCCCTATCTCCCTAGTCTCCCTAGTCTCCCATTTTTTGATTTATTATAACTTTTTATTGCTGATTATCATCAGGTTTTTCTGAGAATTTTTCAGGAAGTTCGGCATGGTTTATATTGGGATAGCCTGAATTTTCTTCTGGGGGTAATGTTTCGGAATTTTGATGGGATTCGGGTATCTCAGAACCGAGAGCAGAAAACACGAGCGCGTCGGTTTCTCCCTTTCTTTCTTGCCAAGGATCTAAGATATCCTTAATCACAATTTCTTGGAGGAAAACTTGAGCTACAACCGTCAGAGGAAGGGCTAATAATAATCCCAAAAATCCGCAAAATGTCGCAAATAATACTTGGGCAATTAAAGTAATCGCGGGTAATAATGCCACCTGTTGCGCCATCACATAGGGCGTTAAAATATTCCCCTCAAATTGTTGGATGACAATGTAAAGCCCTAAAACTAAACCCGCTTTTAAGGGAGAATCTAAAAGCGCGATCGCCATAGGTGGAAAGATACTTAACGTCGGCCCTAAATTGGGAATAAAATTCAGTAATCCGGCAATTATAGCATTGGCTAGGGCAAGACGCACTCCTAAAACTAATAAACCTAACCAACTTAAACCCGCGACAACGCTCATACTAATCAGTGCCCCGATTACCCATCGCCCTAAAGCGATTTCACATTTATCTAAAATACCATCAATGCGTCGCCGATAAAATGAGGGAAATATTTGCAGAAATGCTTTTCGATAAGATTGAGGATCTGCTAAAAGCATAATGGTGAAAATTAGCAAAAACCAAAAGCTAAAAACAGCCCCGATTGTTGTACCTACAAAAACACCAGCCCTACCGACGATGGAGTTGAAAAAGGGTTGTATTTGTTGCAGTAATTCTTCTGGCTGCATGATATTTGGCACGGATTTACCAAATTTAACATTGACAAATTTGTCCAGTTCTGCTAACCAATGGTTTAATTTTTCTATACCTAATGGTACTTGTTGAATGAGTTGATTAAATTGACTTACAAAGGGTGGTACTATTAGTAAAAAAAAGATAATTACCGTGAAAACAAAAATACTTATTGCTAATAAAATTGATCGCGATCGCGTAATCTTTAGCCACTGTTGAAATTTACTCGCGAGTCGATTTAATGCCGTTGCTAAAACGATCGCGGTAAACAGTAATAACAAGGCTTGACGAATTTGCCAAAGTATATATAATGACGCGATTATCGTTAATAAACCAATCCATTGACCTAAAGGCATTTTTTTAGTAATAATGAAGAAGGAAGAAGGAAGAAGGAAGAGGGAAGAGGGAAGAAGGAAGAAGGAAGAAGGAAGAGGGAAGAAGGAAGAAGGAAGAAGGAAGAGGGTTAACAATTGACAATTGATAATTATCAATTACCCAGTCCCCAATCCCCATTCCCTATTACCCATTAGCTATTCCGAGTAGCACGCCAAAAAAGGAGAGACGTGACAATAAGGGGAAGAGTGAACACACCAATTACAGCACTAAGATTTGTTGAGGGAATAAAGAGAAAAGGGCCACCATACTTGATTCCCAAGGATAATCCGATCGACAGTATTAATACCTTAAGAATAAATCCTATTTGCGCGTTCATAAGATTACTAACTAACGTAATTTTTAGATCAGAAATATCAAAACGAAAGGCGGGTATCCTATCAGGTAAACCCGCCTTTACTACTTGATGTGCGCGATCGCTCTTTAAAGGATTAACAGCTCTTTAATAACGTCCGCCGCCGCCACCGCCGCCGCGAGAGAATCGACCACCACCGTTACCGCGCTCGCGATTTCCACGACCGCCACCGTCACCATCTTCACGGGGTTTGGCCTTATTCACCTTTAAGTCACGACCCATCCACTGCGCTCCATCAAGAGCTTCGATCGCCTTATCTTCTTCGCTGTCTGTGTTCATTTCCACAAAACCAAAGCCACGAGGACGACCTGTTTCACGATCTGTAGGTAAATGGACGCGCTTAACGGTACCGTAATCGGAAAAGACACTGATGATGTCTTCTTGGGTAACTTGATAAGACAAGTTACCAACGTATATCGACATGGAATGACTCCAAAATTAGATGGTGCAAAGATTTTCAGTTTCGGAGAACTCCCTGTCGATACAGAAGGGGACAATTTCTGACAATTCTGTAATAATGAACAAAGCCGTCAACCGAACCTGATTAGTATTTCGTACTATAGGATCTGATTGTAACACATCAAGCTGTCAAATCAACAGTGATCAAAATTGCAAAAAACCACAAAGGGGGGACTCTTGACTCCAGACTTCCGAAGAGGTGTGAGGTGTGAGGTCTTGGGTATTAGGTGGTAGGAGAAAACCTGAAACCTAAAAACCAATTCCCACCCAATCCCTTATCAAGTGTTCCCAATCCCCAATCCCCAATCCCCCCAATCCCTAACGCACAAATGTAAGATCCATTGAGCCAAAGTGACAACTAAGCGCGATATTCAGATTTTCCAATGCCTTGACCAGCCAAACAATATCCTTGGGCGCGGTGTCTTCGTAGTGGAAAAACAAAATAGAAAACCTTTTTTCCAGATAGGGTTTGACTTGATTACAGATGAGGACTATTTTGATTAATAATCCAATGGTAATGAGCGGTCCTAGATTAGAAATGAGGTCAAGAAAGATAAAGTGTTCGGGGTTTTGAGGACTTTCCACTACCAAAAAGTTTAACAGTTGGCTGCAAGTTCGGATCATGAGAAATTCGGTAAATTTCTGGGAGTCACTATGGGGAAATATCCCTTGGATTTGTTTGTATAATTTTTCGGCAAATACCCGTTTACCATAACTACTTTCCGTTAAGGATGTTTTGAGATAGTCAAACAGTTCATTTTTAAAGGCTCGATAGTTGGGAAATGAACTGCTATGACTGACAAATCGCTGGGCTAAGTCCCGAATTGATGACTGTCCTTCGACTTTTCCGACAAATTGCTTCAGGGCGCTAAATAATTCATGATCGCTTAGTACAGTGGGATTTTTGATGATGATGGATTCCGGTCTGCCAAAGGACATTGTAGTTTCCTTACGCGCTTTGGCTTTTCTGATTTGATGCGCGACATATTGAGATAAATCGATTTCAAATTGCTTTTGTTTTTGGGATTGTAGTTTTTTTATGGTTTTTTGGTAATCATGGCTACTCCCGTCACTGAGAAGACAATGGGGGTATAAATAAGGATAACGAGGGAACATTTCTCCTAAGGCTTTTGGTTCACCTATTTTACCATTATTACTTCCACGTTGTTGTATAATTTGGTTGACTCGTTTCAGTGTTAAGTATTGATCTGATTTAATAAACTCTTGCATTAAATCGAACAAACGTCTGGTAGTACGAGAGTACATTGATAATGCTCTTTGGTTGGAACCCGCAGATCCCAATAATTTGATTAACTCTGCGATCGCGCTTTGTTTCTGAGCATCCGCGTACCAACGGTTGATCAGAATGTGACAACAACGACAGAGAATTGAGGGAAATTCTTGTGATATCTGTTTGTGCAGTAACATCTCTTCAAAGGCTTGGGCAATCTCACGATCGCGATATCCAGAACCTTCGACAAACAATAAACGAAATCGCTCAATTAATACCGATGGTTCCTCATATTGCACGCATTCTAGCCAGTGATTATAGAGACGTTGCTCAATTTCACGAAATTTCTGCTGATATTGATCTAAAGATGACTTATTCACTTGAGATAACTCTCCCTGTGGCATTAACTTTGATGGTTTTGGCTTTTGGTTTTCTCGGCAATTTTTCTGTTTTCACTCGTTGAATGCCACAATTTCAACGGCTTCGCTTCCGTCTGATCTCTGTTTGTGGCTATTCTAACAAATTTGCATGATTTTCGTCAAGGCATCCAAGGGGTTGATAACATTATTACATAAAAATGTAGTCTTGTCTCCCCTTCTTGTCTTCTCTGTGTCGAAAACTGGGTAAAATTTCTGTTACGATTTTCTTTCCTTTCCTTGAGATTCAGGATTAAGATGAGATTGAGTCCTTTTACCTAATCAATGTTTAAAGCCATGACTTCTTTTATTACTCTTGCCCAACTGGGGGCTATTTTAGGTGTTACTCCTTCTGGTTGTTCTGATGATATCCTGAGTCGGAAATCTTTAGGAATTAATACGGATACTCGCACGCTCCAACCTCTGGAAATTTTCCTGGCCTTGCGAGGCGACAATTTTGATGGTCATCTTTTTCTATCTAAGGCGCAAGAGTTAGGCGCGATCGCGGCTATTGTCGATACACAATGGGAATGTTTACCGAGTAATTTTCCCTTATTTCGGGTTGAGGATACTTTAAAAGCTTATCACGCGATCGCTCATTGGTTTCGCAATCAATTTCCTATTCCTGTGATCGCGGTGACGGGTTCAGTGGGTAAAACTACCACAAAGGAGTTAATTAGTGCGGTTTTAGCCACCACGGGAAACGTCCTTAAGACTCAACTTAATTATAATAATGAGATTGGGGTTCCGAAAACACTTTTAGAGTTGTCTTCTCAGCATCAATTTGCTGTAATTGAAATGGGTATGCGCGGCCCAGGAGAAATTGCTTTATTAAGTCAAATTGCTCGTCCAACTATTGCGGTTATTACTAATGTTGGGACTGCCCATATTGGGAGATTAGGCTCGGAACAGGCGATCGCGGAGGCCAAGTGTGAATTATTAGCAGAAATGCCGAGTAATAGTGTCGCAATTTTAAATAACGATAATCCCCGGTTAATTAAAACCGCGGCTAGGGTTTGGCAAGGAAAAACGGTGACTTATGGTTTGGAGGGAGGCGATATTCATGGGGAATTGCTTGATCAGAATACATTAAAAGTTGATGATTTTGTTTTCCCCTTACCTTTCCCCGGACAACATAATGCTCTTAATTATTTAGCCGCGATCGCGTGCGCGAAAGTGTTAGGTATTTCTTGGGAACCTTTGACACAAGGGTTAAATATTGAATTACCGGATGGACGCGCCAAACGATTTACGGTAGGGAATGATATTTTGGTGTTAGATGAGACCTATAACGCGGGTTTAGAATCAATGCTCGCGTCTTTAAAATTATTAGCGGAAACACCCGGTAAACGTCACATCGCGGTTTTGGGAACGATGAAAGAGTTAGGGGAAAAGTCAGTGGAATTTCATCATCAAGTCGGGCAATTCGCCCGTCAATTAAATTTAGATGGTTTGTTTATTTTGGCTGACTTTGAGGAAGCACAAGGGATGGCGACGGGAGCGGGGGGTTTATCTTTTCTGGAAATTGAAGATATTACTTCAGAAAATGCCCATGATAATTTGGCAAATCATTTAAAAGAGTTTGTACAGGAGGGCGATCGCGTTTTATTTAAAGCCTCTCATTCCGTGGAATTAAATCGCGTTGTCGAGAAATTCCGAAATTTAATGAGCGCATAATTATCCTGTAGCCTTCCTGCTAAAGAAACCCGGTTTTTGTCCCTACCCCAAAATTGGGAAATGCCCTCCCAGAAACCGGGTTTCTCTTGGCTTTCTTAACGCCAACTCTTCATTTCTGACAAGGAAAACCCGGAGAAAGTCGGTTTCTTGTTGACGGGGCTGGTAGTGATCCTCTCCCCCTATTCCAGTCACGCACTTCCCATGTATAATCACTTTCGTGAAATTGTATCAGCCAGTTTCTGGGATAATAATCACACAGATCACAGAGTCCTATAACATAAAGGAAAAAAAATATGTATAATTAAATACTATAAGGAGCGAAAAAACGAATAGACGACAAAAAAAACCGCGCTCCCATCAAGAGACACGGTATGAAAAAACAGAGACATAATGTGTATATTCTCGCCAGAAAAAGATAAATTCGACATCGGTCTTTGGGTTGATTTTTTTCCTAATCATCTGTGATAATAGAAGTTTTTAGCTAGTGTGGGCGATGGGTGACATCACCTACTACCGCGATAAACAATTTGTGGATAACAGATAAGGTCAATTGTATTGATAGCCACCGACATAATGATATAAATTCGCCCCATCGCCACCCAGAAATTAATGATTCACCCAATTCAACAACCCCCTGGGGCGGGTTTATTTAGTAGGGACACGGCAGTGCCGTGTCCCTACTAACAACATTAATCGGGCGAAGGGGCCCCTACAAAATCTTGATTTTTCGCAATTTTTGCCCTTAATGAAACAGCCCTGCCCAGAAACCAGGGCTGTTTCAGCCTTTCCTAAAAATTGTGTCACCTATGCCCCAACCCCCTCGATCGCATGGTGAGGGGGGAAAATTTCTTACTATTAAATCTCATTAAGATTTAATAATATTAATTACTCCCCCTTCCCTTATCGGGAAGGGACTGGGGGGTTAGGTCTTAGGATGAGGGAATGAGGAATAAAACAGCCCTGGCCCAGAAACCGGGTTTCTCTCCCTACCCACAAAAGCTTAAATTTTCCTCCTCTCAAAACGGTTAAGGGTTTAAGCAAGAATTAATCCCGTGCGATGGGGGATACTTAATTCTAATTGATTCACCACTCCTGTAATATTCCAAAAGGCTTCTCCCTTACCATAGATTATATGACCGGGTTGCGTTTGTAAATACTCCACAGGAAAACAAATATCTACAGATTCTATACTGATATTAACAGCAATAATTAATTCCTGTTTCCCTAATATTCTGGTAAATACATAAACACTATCGTCGGCATACAATACTTGATAACTCCCTGTCTGTAATGCCGCAGATTTTTGGCGAATCTCGATCAATCTTTTATGATAATTTAAAACCTCTAAATTCCATAATTTTTTTTGAGGAAAACCGCGTCGGGAATCGGGTTCTCTTCCCCCTTCTAATCCCACTTCATCCCCATAATAAATACTGGGTGCGCCGGGAAATGTAAATAATAACAAAGTTGCTAGTTCGACACTGGCTTGATCTTCCGACGCGATCGTTATTAATCTCGCGGTATCGTGACTGTCTAAGAAATTAAATTGTGTTAACTGAATTTCCCAAGGATATAATCTTAATAACGCTTCCATTTTATCTCGATATTCCTTCGCGTTTAGGGCTGGATAGGGCCGATAAGCTTGTCCTTTCACGATATCTTTTTTTACGCGATCGCCCGCGGTAAAAGCAATCGTTGACTCGGTAAATAAATAATTCATTACCCCATCAAATTGCGTACCATCTAACCATTGACTCGCGTCACCCCAAATTTCTCCGACGATATAAGCTTGAGAATTAATCGCTTTCACCCGTTGGCGAAATTCCTGCCAAAACCCCGGATTTTTAATACAATTAGGCACATCTAAACGCCAACCATCAATACCAAAATTCAACCAATATTCTGCTATTTTCATAATGTATTCCCGCACTTCCGGGTTATCGTGATTAAACTCCGGTAAGGCGCGATTATTATCCCAACCGACATAATTTGCGGGTTGACTTCCATCATAGGGAGAGAGAGGCCAATCTTCAATTTTAAACCAATTTACCCAAGGGGAATGGGGACCGTTTTCCAGAATATCATTAAAAAAGAAAAATCCCCGACTCGCGTGATTAAATACCCCATCAAGCACGATTTTGATATCTCGTTTATGGGCGGCTTCTAATAAGGCTTTAAAGGCTTCATTTCCCCCTAAAATAGGGTCAATTTGATAATAGTCATGGGTATGGTAACGATGATTACAAGCCGATTGAAATAGGGGAGTAAAATAAATTGCATTTATGCCTAAATCTTGTAAATAATCTAATTTTTCTAGGACTCCCCATAAGTCTCCCCCTTTATATCCTTGTAATGTAGGTGGCGCATCCCAAGGTTCCCATTGGGGGGAATTTAAGAGACGGGGACGAGGCGATTGACTCATGGCTACGCGATCGGGGAAAATTTGATAGAATACCGCGTGTTTTACCCAGTCAGGTGTCTGAATTTGCATAAAGGATTCGTGACAAAGATACTCTTTAACTCATTTATCAAGTATAATAAAGCAAAGTCAAAACTTTGATCATAAATCTGAGTCAAAATTTATGGCACTCTTTGGATTGGGAAAAAAGTTAAATTTACCGACACGGGAAAACGCGTTACCCGGACGCGCTGAAGAAATGCCTGTGCCGGGGAAACACTTTGTCAATGGAAATCCCTTAAAAGCTCCTTTTCCTGAAGGCATGGAAATGGCTGTATTTGGGATGGGTTGTTTTTGGGGGGCCGAACGCAAATTTTGGCAATTACAGGAGGTTTTCTCGACATCGGTGGGTTATATCGCGGGTATTACTCCTAACCCGAATTATCAAGAGGTTTGTACAGGGATGACAGGCCATAATGAAGTGGTTTTGGTTGTGTATGATCCCAAGGTTATTTCCTATCAAACACTGTTAAAAGTTTTCTGGGAAAATCACGATCCTACTCAAGGAATGCGTCAAGGAAATGATGTGGGCACGCAATATCGTTCCGGCATTTATGTGTATTCAAAGGAGCAAAAAAAGCTGGCGGAAAAGTCTCGCGAGCTTTATCAACAGGCTTTGATTAAAGCTGGACATAAGAAGGAGATCACGACGGAGATTTTGGATGCTCCTCCTTTTTATTACGCGGAGAATTATCATCAACAGTATCTTGCTAAAAATCCCAATGGTTATTGTGGGTTAGGCGGTACAAATGTTAAGTGTCCTGAGATGACGGATACACCATATCCTGCGACTGTTTAAATGTTTGTAGGTTGGGTTTTTAACCCAACCTACATTTTAAATGAATCCTTCCCTTTCTAATTCTTCTATAATTTGTAATCCTCGCGGATCGCCCACTCGTAAAAGTGAAGATTTGGCATCTTCTTTTACTCCCATATCTTGATCTTCTTCTAGGGCTTCTATTAACGCGTCGATCGCGCCGGCATAGACGACATTATTAGGAAGTTCGCGGCTTAATTGTCCTAGAGCCCAAGCGCAATTACTACGAACCGCGGCAACGGAATCGTGTCGTAAGACTTCTATTAAGGGCGGGATTGCCGCGATAATGACATCATAGCCCACTTTGGCAAGTTGACCCAGGGAACTCGCAGCCCATAATCTCACCGCGGATATATCGGTTTTGAGCGCGTCGAGGAGGGGTACGAGGGAACGTCGATCGCGGCAATTTCCCAGTGCCCAAACCACTCCTTTGCGTACATAACCATTCCAATCATTATGGAGTTGATTGATTAAAGGTTCAACGGCTTGGGGACTGGTATTTCTACCTAAAGCATAGGCAGCACTGACTCGGATCAGGGGACACGCGTCTCCCAATAGGTGAATCAGATGGGGGATGGCGCGATCGTCTTGGATTTCGCAAAAAGCCCTCGCGCCGATCATCCGTTGGGGCGCGTCTGACGATTCTAACAATGGTAACATTTCCTCTGGATCGGGTTTTGGCGGATCTTCCCATTGATCCAAAGGACTTTCCATGTCAGAGGTGGTACTCGTTACTTGTTTTTTGTCGTTTTTCTGCATATCTTTATTTTAAAGGAAGAAGGAAGAAGGAAGAAGGAAGAAGGAAGAAGGAAGAAGGAAGAAGGAAGAAGGAAGAAGGAAGAAGGAAGAAGGAAGAAGGAAGAAGGAAGAAGGAAGAAGGAAGAAG